>Ga0308012_10001081_pt1 | contig 15113 bp, 10 predicted proteins | sample Neamet179_FD_203133 | JGI IMG/M metagenome (GOLD analysis project Ga0308012, IMG submission 203133) | Marine microbial communities from water near the shore, Antarctic Ocean - #179 | ecosystem: Environmental > Aquatic > Marine > Unclassified | place: Southern Ocean | collected 2014-07-25 | reverse complement strand
AAGAACTGTTTGTCCTAGTGAACATAATATATCCGCACGATCTAAGAAATCTTGTTCATCAATTTTCCCGTCTGTAGATAAATTACTTAAAGTAATCTCGAACAATACTTGAAGGTTTTCTTTGGTGACTCTTTTTTCGAGTATAAATTTATTGTAACCATTTTTTATCATGTCGATATTTACCTTGGTTACAGGTCTAAAACTACCTCTTATTGCTAAGATATTCTTTTTGTAAAGTACATCCGATGGTTGTAGGTTAACTCCGTCAGGTCCAAATATTACCGCATCGGTCATTTTTTCTTTTACTAAGAAAAGACTCAATAATCGATTGTCTACGTGTTCAAATTCAGGACCATTCATTTGGATCATATCTATTTCAATATAACCCTTACTTATATTATCGAATAATTGCTTTATGAGTGCTTTTGGATCATCATGATGAAACATACATCCATAAATAAGGTTTACACCTAAGACTCCTGCGCTTTCTTGTTGTTGTCTTGCTTCTCTTTCGTGAAGCAAGAAATGTAAAACCACATCGTTTGGCTCATCGTTAGGATTAAGTTGAAATCTTAAACCCATCCAACCATGTCCATCGTTAGTTTTAGAGAAATTTATGGTCGCTACATTGTTTGCAAATGAGAAAAAACGTTTATTAGGATGTTTTCCTCTATCTAAACGCTCGGTAATTAAGCCGTATTCATGTTCGATCATTTTCTTTAATCGAGACTCGCATACATACCTTCCGTTTGCTTCTTTACCATAGATAGCATCACTAAAATCCTTATCGTAAGCCGACATAGTTTTAGCAATTGTTCCAGAAGCCCCACCAGCTCTAAAGAAATGGCGTACTACTTCTTGTCCAGCACCAATTTCTGCAAAGGTTCCATAAAGCTCTTGGTCGAGATTTATTTGCAATGCTTTTTGTGCGGGTGTTAAAACAACGTTTTTCATAATGCTTGTATATTCTAATAGCAAATGTAAAATGCCTAAAGTACATAGCCAAGTATAATGATGTATTTGTTCTGTAATGATTAAATTAAATCGAATATATTTGTAATTATGAAACTAACATTTTTAGGAACTGGTACTTCTCAGGGTATTCCTGTAATAGCATGCGATTGTATAGTCTGTTCTTCTGCTAATCCTAAAGACGACAGATTAAGGTCGTCTGTGATGATTACAATAGATAAGCAAAACTACATTATTGATACAGGTCCAGATTTTAGGCAACAGATGTTGCGTGAGAAAGTTCAAGATGTAAGAGCTATACTATTTACTCATGAGCATAAGGATCATGTAGCAGGAATGGACGATATAAGAGCTTTTAATTTTAAGTTTCAAAAGGATATCGATGTGTATTGTGACTTGAATGTTCAAAAAGCATTACTTAGAGAATACCCTTATGTATTTGCGGATTTTAAATACCCTGGTGTACCCGAAGTTGTAGTACATCAAATATGTAAGGAAGAAGCTTTTACCATAAATGGTAATTTGTTTACTCCAATTGAAGTGATGCATTATAAATTGTCTGTTTTGGGCTTTAGAGTAAAAGACTTAACTTATATAACCGATGCAAAGACAATTACTGAAGAGGAGATTGAAAAGATAAATGGTTCTAAAGTTCTTGTTGTAAATGCACTTAGACGTACTGAACATATTTCTCACTTTAATTTAGAGCAAGCTTTAGAATTGATTGCAAGAATAAATCCTGAAAGAGCCTACCTTACACACTTAAGTCACCTTATGGGCCTACATGACGAGGTTTCTTTAGAATTACCTGACAATGTTTTTATCGCTTATGATGGTCTAAAGATTAATTGTTAAGCAAAAGTATTAAGCAAAAAAAAACCTCGAAATTCGAGGTTTTTTTATTTTGGTATGAAAAGTAAACTAGTTTACTTTTCCGCTTAAATCAGCACCAGCTTTGAACTTAACAACGTTCTTAGCAGCGATTTGAATAGTTTTACCAGTCTGAGGATTACGACCTTCTCTTGCAGCACGAGCTGAGATAGAAAATGATCCAAAACCTACTAAGGCAACTTTACCACCTTTAGCAAGGCTACTAGCTACAGATCCTGTAAAAGAATCTAATGCAAGTTTAGCAGCAGCTTTAGAAATTCCAGCATCGCTGGCCATAGCGTCGATTAATTCTGACTTGTTCATAATAAAACAGTTTTAGGGTTAAAAATTAAAATATTTTACGATTGCTTTACAAATATAGACTATTGTTGAGATTGCGCAAGTTTTACCTATTAAAAAGCCCTACTTTGTTAATAAAAGCATGCAAATGTTGATAAATACAACTTGAATTACATGATTTATTCAAAAATGAGTGAGAATAAGCCTTAACAAGCATTCAGTTCTGAGCTGAGTGAATATCCGTTTAGAAACGAACGAATATCCATTTTCTTTTTACCTGGTGCTTGGATTTCTAAAACACTTATATACCCATTTTTGGTGTATATTTTTAACTCCGTTTTGGATGTCTCAATTTCAGTAGCCTCCTTATCGTGTTCACATATTGTATGCGTACTCTTATGAATTTTCATTAAAAGATCCTCGTTGCTCGTATGTACAAATTTTGTCCATGCTACAGGGTAAGGAGATAGGCCTCTAATGTGGTTGTGTACAGCTAAGGAATCTTTAGTCCAATCGATTCTGCAGTTGTCCTTAAAGAGTTTTGGAGCTTCTTTTAGATTATCAGATTCCTTTTGTGTTTTAGGACTAATAGAATTGCTGAAAATAGCATCACAAGTTTCGGTTGCCAGCTCAGCACCTAAAACCATTAATTTATCGTGTACAGCTCCAACATTTTCATTTTCACCAATTTCGCACTCCTTATATAGTAGTGTAGCTCCAGTGTCTATTTTTTCATCTATAAAAAAAGAGGTTACCCCAGTTTTAATCTCACCATTTATAATTGCCCAGTTAATAGGAGCAGCCCCTCTGTATTGTGGTAGTAAAGATCCGTGTATGTTAAATGTACCGAACTTTGGCATAGACCACACTTCTTTAGGGAGCATTCTAAAAGCAACAATTATAAATAAGTCTGCCTCTAACTCTTTGAGTTCTTTTAAAAATACTGGGTTTTTTAGTTTTTCGGGCTGTAGAATATTTAATTCTTGAGATAGAGCGTATTTTTTTACGTCACATGCTTGAAGTTTATGGCCTCTTCCAGCTGGTCTATCCGGTGGGCAAACAACCCCAACTACTTTATATCCACTTTCGTGAATGTTTTTTAATGATTCCACCGCAAATTGTGGAGTACCCATAAATACAATTTTCTTATCTCTGCTCATTTATTTTTATTTTATCACCTTCTTTTATGAGTATATTTTCTTCAAGTAATTGTTTAATTTCATCAATTATAACAAGCTCTTTTAGCTTGCTGTATTGTGCCACAAAAGTACTGATGAATATTGGTTTAAGGCTTACTCGTTTCAGAAGATCTTTACGGATAGATTTTTTAAAGTCTATTGTATTAGTGGTCTTAGCAATACATATATCGCATATACCACAATCTTGCTCACTTCGTTCGCCAAAATAATCTAATAAAATACGAGATCTGCAAACCTCTGTATTAGATAGGTAGCCGTTAATACTTTTAAGTTTGTTTTTTAGGAGTGATTTTCGTTCTTCAAAATGTGTTTTTGAAAGTGGGAGGTTTTTGCTGTTATAGCGAGCAGATAAATAAATAATATTTCCTCTGTTTGTGCGTGGGCAGTATTTTAAGATTCCTTCCTGTTCAAATTGTGCTAAAATTTTGTGAACGTAATTACTATCCTTGTTTATTTGAATGGCTAGTTTTCGTTCCTGAATCTCAGCTGGTTCATCAAATATGTTTGGATATACTCGCAGTAGTAGTTGTAAAAATTCTCTTTTCTTGCTATTGTTGGTTTGGTAGTTTACTACCGAAGAGGGTGAGCTCGTTATTTGTATGGTCGACAATTGACTGTTATAGCTCTCAAATTTAAGAATTTCTTCATTTTCTAATATCAGAAATGACTTTAAGCATTTTTCTTTGGATAGTTTGTTCTGCTCACAAAACGCATCTATAGAAAATTCATAAGTATTTTCGTAGCCATCGCCAATGGCAATTTGTAGGTAGTTGGCTAGTTTCTGATAGATTACTCTGACTTCATTTGAGTTAGGGTAGTTTTCTTCAAATCTATTTATAGAAGTCTCTAGATCGGATTTCTGATAGAGGCTGACTGCAAAAGATTTCTGCCCATCTCTACCAGCTCTACCGGCTTCCTGAAAGTAGGCTTCTAGCGTATTTGGGTTCTGTGTGTGTACAACTAATCTCACATCTGGCTTGTCTATACCCATTCCGAAAGCATTGGTGGCTACCATTACTCGCACTGAGTTGTTCATCCACTTGTCTTGGTTGTCACTTCTTTCGTTAGCACTTAAGCCTGCATGGTAATAAAGTGATTTTACGCCAAGATAGTTGAGTTCTGTAGAAAGCTCATAAGCTCTTTTTCTACTCCTTACATATATAATAGCTGAACCCTTAATGCGATTTAGCATTTTTTGCAACCTATCCATCTTGTGGTTTTCTTCCAAAACCATATAAGCTAAATTGCTTCTATTGAAGCTATTCTGTATTATGAATGGTTTTTTAAAGAGTAGTTTCTTTTGTATATCTGCGGCAACTTCTTTTGTGGCAGTTGCAGTAAGGGCTAAAATTGGCGCCTTGGGTAAGAGTGTTCTTATCTCTGCAATATTTAAGTAAGACGGTCTAAAATCGTAGCCCCATTGAGATATACAGTGAGCCTCGTCTACAGCAATTAAGCTGATCTTCATTTTTTGTAATCGAGTAATAACGATGTCCGACTGTAATCTTTCTGGAGATAGATAGAGTAGTTTGATGTTTCCGTAGACACAATTGTCTAGTGCAATATCAATCTCCGTATGACGCATGCCTCCAGTTAGTGCAATCGCTTTAATATTTCGCTTTTTTAATTGAGATACTTGGTCTTTCATTAAGGCAACTAAAGGAGAGATTACAATACAAACTCCTTCTGATACCATTGCGGGTAGTTGATAACACAGAGATTTCCCTCCACCAGTTGGCAAAAGAGCTAAGGTGTCTGTTTTCTCTAGAATGCTATTTATAATCTCTTCCTGTTTAGGTCGAAATGTGTCGTATCCCCAATATTGCTTGAGTACTTTATGTATGTTTGATTTATTCAATATGTTTTAATATAAATTGAACTCTTTCCTTAACGCTTATTTTGGGGACAATAATAACTTGGTAGTCATACATTTCGTAAGCCTTTACCATGTTCAAGTGTATTGAGGTGGCGGTTTCGAAATCTTCCAACCTTTCTGAGTCACTTATGTATATAGATTCCCAAGGTGGGGTAATAAATACCTTAGAGTAATACCGATTGTTTTTTGCTAAATCGTCCCATTCCTTAGAAATACTTAATTGATCTTTTAGTAAGTATGCTAAGGAGTCAATTATACTTCTATCGAAGAATTCTATACTTTCTCGCGCAGCTTTATACTGGTCTAGTCGACTAGATATCACGAGTTTACTAAAAGAATTTAAATCTTGCCAAGGAGTTATGTTGCCACCAATTTTTAATTGTTGGGCAATAATTTCCCTTGAGATTTCAGGGTGACATATATGTCCTCCCTTTGTGAGTTCTTCTACTATGCTCGTTTTTCCTGTTCCTGGAGCACCAGAAATGGCAATGCGTTTTATCATAAAAACAAATTTATAAAAAAGTCCGACCTTTGACTCCTGTTTTAATAAGCTTTGTAAATTTGTTTAAAATATTTTTATGAACATGGATTTTGATAGTTTAAGAGAACGTTTAGAGGAATTGTCATTCCCAAGTGTATATATGTTTAAGTTTATAGTGAAATCTGATTTGCAGAAAATAGCACAGATAGAATCTCTATTTCAGCCAGAAAAGGCAGAAATTAATAGAAAAGAATCTTCTAAAGGCGCTTTTATTTCAATTTCTGTGAAGGAAGTAATGCTTAGTGCTGATGAAATTATTTCAGTGTATGAGAAAGCTGCTGAAATTGATGGCGTTATAACTTTATAATATGGCTAAGTTTTGTGTTTTAGGTTCGGGAATTGCAGGCTTGTCGGTTGCGTACTATTTAAAAAAGTACAATCCAGGTGCAGAAGTTGTAATTCTAGAAGAAAAAACCATTTCTGGTGGACTTATCGAGTCTGATTATTTTGGTGATTGTGTTGTTGAATGGGGTCCAAGAGGTGTTCGCCCGAAGGGTAATGGGCAACTGGTTTTAGAGCTTGTAGAGGAGTTGGGTTTGTGGGATGAGTTGGTTTTTTCTGATGAAAAAGCGAAAAGACGTTATTTGTACCACGATAATAAATTGCAAATTTTACCTTATTCTTTATTGTCATTTCTAAGATCTCCTTATTTATCTCTTTTTATTAAAGCTTTTTTTAAAGATTTAACAGCCAAAGTTGTTAAGGAAGACGAGACTATAGCAGAATTTGTGGATAGGCATTTTGGAGAGGAATTTAGAAAGTTGTTTTTCGATAGTATGGTAAGTGGTATCTGGGCCGGTGATGTTTCTAAAATGAGTGTTTCTGCAACCTTACCATTTTTAAAGAAGTTAGAAGCAATCAAGGGTTCTGTTTTTAGATCCTTACTTACCTACAAACCAGAAGAGTCAGATATAAAGTCGTACCCTAAAGAAGTAACCTCTAAAGCGTTGTTTAGTTTTAAAAATGGCATACAAACCTTAATAGATAAACTACAGTTCGTTTTAGAAGGCTCTATTATTTACAACTCTAAGGTGCAGTCAATTAACTTAGATGCTTCTTCGTTAATATGTGCAAATGGGAAGTCTTATGGTTACGATATGCTTATTTCTACTCTACCAGCCTATATGTTAAGTTCATTGGTTCCAGAGCCAATGTCGGCAGATTTAAACTCAATAAATTATTCTCCTGTAGGAGTCTTAAATTTTCAGTTTCAGAAATCACAAATTAATTTTGATGGCTTTGGTTTTCTTGTACCATCAAAAGAGAAGTCTGTTGTGTTAGGTATGGTTGCAAATTCTAATACTTTCCCTAGTCATGGCTCAGGTGATTTTCATGTAAATACTGTAATGCTAGGAGGTGCAAGGTATTCGTACGAGGAATTACAGAAGATGGATTTAAAGAAAGATGCTAAAGCTTTTTTAGAAAAAGTCTTTGCAACTGAAATTAATATCAATAAGCAAGAATTACGACTTTTGGCTAAAGCTATACCGCAATACGAAAAAGGTCATTTAGATAAGGTTCAGCGTATTGCAGATTCTTCACCTACAAACTTAAAGGTCTTGGGTAATTATATGTATGGTGTTTCTATAATAGATATTGTATCAAAGTCTAAAGATTACGCACAGTCTATTTAGTAGCAGGATCGTTCGAGTTGCTGCTTATAAATCGTTTGTAATACGATAGGAGTAGCGTACTTATAGGTAGTGCTAGTATAAGTCCAGTAATGCCCAATAAGCTACCCCATATAGAAAGAGATAGTAGAATTATTGCTGGGTGTAGTCCAGTTACTTTTTTCATTATTCGAGGAATTAATATACTTTCCTGTATCAATTGAATTATGAGAAAAACTAAAGTAGCCGCACCTATAGTAGTCCACAAGTTCTGCCCAGACTCCATGCTTTGTAGTATGCATAGTAAAAATGCAGGTATAAATCCTAGTATTTGTAGGTAAGGCACAAGGTTGAGTAATCCAATTAGTATACCCATTAAAATTGCTAAAGGAAGTCCGATTATACTAAAGCCTAAGCAGAATAGTAATCCAACTATTAGTGCAATTGTGGCTTGACCTCTAAAGTAGGCACGCATACCCTCGTCTAAATCTTGGCTTATGCCATTTGTTTGATCTCGAAATTTTAATGGAATCCAATTTATCCAAGTTTTACTTAGGGTGGGGTAGCCTTGTAAAATAAATACGAGGTAAATAAAGATAAAGAATAAGCCGAAAATCCCCATTATCAAATCTAGTGATTCATTAAAAAGGGTTTTAAGTAAAGGGGTGATTTTACTAAGTGTTTCTGTAATAGTATTACTGTTAATAAACTCCATAGCTTGATCGGAGTGAAGAAGTTTATTCGCTTGCTCTTGTATCTCTGGTGGGATAGGAGGGATGATGTCTGCGTATTCTTTTAACAACGTCGCCGCATTATGAAACTCCTTATTTATAGTAGGAAGGCTAAGAAGAATAAGACCTGCAATACATAAACTAGAAAAGGTGAGTCCTATTGCAATAGATAAACCTCTTTTTTTAACCTTTAATTTATGTTGTATAAAGGTGATAAGTGGGTTGATTAAATAGGCTAAAAAAAGTGCAATTAAAAATGGACTTAGTACATTTTTAAGTGTGTAAATAAGGTAGCCTACTAGCGCTGTGATTAGTATATTTCTCAACAATTTTTCTTGCATTTTTTTAAAATTCTAATTCTTATCAAATGTATAATTCTTTAGTAATATATACATCTAGTTTATGGTTTTATCCATTCTATTGTTTAGTATATTTAACAATACACTGCAAATAATGGGTAATCTTACACTTTACTTAATTGTAGGCATCCCATTGATTTTTAAGTAAATATATTATTAATTAACTTTAATTTAACCTACACTTATTTAGTGTGATATTTTTCATCCACGCGAATGATTGTCATTTTGTCAGTACTCTTTAGTATTAGTATTTAACAGAGTCAATTGTCAGTTTGTCAGGCTAATTTTTACTAGCTAATCTTGCGACCTCCTCTCCTACATTTGCTCCTAAAGCGATGCCCATACCTCCCATTCGTACAGCACAGAAAAGCCCATCTTTTAGTTCTTTTATATGTGTAGATTTTGTAGTACCAACCCCCATAATTCCAGCCCAAGTTTTTTCAATCTCAAAGTCTTGATTTGGTAAAATCTTAGTCTTCAGTAAATACCTTAGTTCCTTTTGAATTTTTTCTGAGGTTACCATTTCAAAAGTTTCTTCCCCTTTGAAGTCAATATTCCTACCGCCGCCAAATAACACTCTAGTACCTACATTGCGAAAGTAGTAATAGCCCTGATCCATATGGAAGCATCCTTTAAGCTTTAAGCCTTCTATAGGTTTTGTTATTAGTACCTGTGCTCTGGCAGGTTTTAGATCGAATTCTGGGAAAAACTTAGATGCAAAAGCATTGTTGCAAAGGATTAATTTTGATGTTTTTACAATCGTTTGATTGTTGTGTACCTCCCAATGATGCTTTTCTGCTTGAAAGCTCTGTACATCAAAACCATTAAGAATTTCAATATTCGCAACTCTAGAAAGTCTGAGTAGTTCCCTCATCATTTTTCCAGTATCTATCTGTCCTTCGAAATTATTCTTTATTAGTAAGCTGTTTGTGTCCAATCCAAAATGTTCAGGATTCGAAAATTTCTCAAAAGTCTTTGCATTAAAGGTGTTTTGTAATTGTTTGTTAAGGTAATCGAGTTTTGAAATGCAATTTTCATATAAACTAACATCGTTGAAGAGTTCATAGCTACCGAATTCTTGGTAGTTCATATTTCGGTCACCAACAAGGTTTCTCAATTTTGAAAGTCCTTTTACACGATTTTCTACTAGATTAAAAACCTTTTCTTCTTCAGAATTAGACAAGTCGTCTAATAATTCTGAGGGTGAACCGAAACAAGTAAATCCAGCATTTTTTGTGCTTGCACCTGTAGGGAGGAATCCTCTTTCAAGAATGATTATTTTCGAATTAGGATTTAAACGCCTCAATTCTAGAGCACAAGTGAGGCCAACTATGCCACTACCGATGACGGTATAGTCTATGTTTTTTAAAAAACTTTCTTCTTCCCAATAGCTAGTGCCACTCATAATTCGTCAAATTTAGTTTCGAAATATAAAGCAATTATTTTTGGCATTTCTTTTGTATCTTCACGCCTTGTATTTTATTAAATTGAATTTTTTTAAAAATAACATTATGCAACAGAACTTTACGTTGTTTAAAAAGCTTTTGCTTTTAACGTTTGTATTGGTATTTACTTCGAGTTTAAAAGCTCAATCGGTATGGCAAGAAGTTTCGGAATCCTCTATTCCTCTTTCTTCCGATCGCTATACCATACCCTCATCTTATGAGGTTTACGCAATAGATTTGGAAACTACTTTAAATCTATTACTACAAGCGCCAAAAGAGTTCTCCGTTGAGGTTCGTCAGAGTCCAGCGATTATAAATTTACCTATGCCTGATGGACAGATGCAGGAGTTTGCAGTAGTAAACTCTAGTATTATGCCTTCAGAACTTGCAGCTAAATTTCCATCTATTCATTCTTTTTTAGCTCAAGGTCTAGACGATGGTACTGCAACTGCACGTATAACAGTTAGTAATAATGGATTCCATGCAATGATAATTTCAGCTTCTGGAACCTCTTATATCGATCCTTATAGCATTAATAATTCTTCGTATTGTATGTCTTACTTTAAAGAGGATTTTTATGCAACCAATCTGAAAGTACGAGCTTCAGAATGTATTATTAATAATGCACAATCATCTGCTAAGTCTATGGCTAGTGGACAGTCGGGAGATGTACTTAGAGTATATAGAGCTGCTATAGCTTGTACTGGTGAGTATGCTCAGTTTCATGCAAATAATTCTGGAGATGCTGCTGATGTAGCAGCACTTGCAGCGATTGTTACGACTTTAGATCGTGTTAATTTGGTATTCGATAGAGAAGCATCGTTTAGATTAAACCTTGTAGCAGATAACGATTTAATTGTTTACACTAACTCTACAAATGATCCTTATTCTAATTCCAATGCAGGAGCTATATTAGATGAGAATCAAGAAAATATTGATGATTTAATAGGAAACGGGAATTACGATATTGGTCACGTATTTTCTACTGGTGCTGGTGGATTAGCCACTGCAGGTGTATGTAATTCTACTTTTAAAGCCAAAGGGGTAACTGGAACAAATGCTCCTATTGGAGATGCTTTTGATATTGATTATGTAGCACACGAAATGGGACATCAATTTGGTGCCAATCATACTTTTAACGGCGATAGTGGTAATGGTAACTGTGGTGCTGGAAATAGAAATCCTTCTACAGCTTACGAGCCTGGTTCTGGAACTACAATATTAGCTTATGCCGGTATTTGTGAGGTTAATAACTTACAACCAAATTCAGACGATTATTACCATACAGCTTCTTTCGACGAAATTACTGCTCATACTAATGGCGATGGTTGGTCTACAGACTGTGCTGAGCAATTAGAAACAGGGAACTCTATTCCTGTAGCTAATGCGAATCCTTCTGGTCAAAACTTCATTATACCTACTAATACTCCATTTGAGCTTAGTGGTGTTGGTACAGATCAAAATCCTACAAATGTTTTAACTTACTGTTGGGAGCAATATGATTTAGGTGAGGTAGCAGACGATTTAGAAAATGCGACCGGAAATGCTCCTTTGTTTAGATCTTGGTCTCCAGTAGAAACTGCTACTCGTGTTTTCCCTAAAATGACTGATCTAGTTGCTGGATCTTCTACTTTAGGAGAAGTGCTACCTTCTTATGCGAGGAATATGAAATTTCGTTTAACGGTAAGAGACAATAGTGCCGGTGGTGGTGGTGTTAGTTATGATTTAATAGAATTTACTGTAAGTGATCAGGCAGATGAATTCTCTGTTAATGATATTGAAGAAGATTGGGAATATGGAAATACCTACTCAGTAGAATGGGATGTAGCAAATACAGATATTGCTCCTGTTTCTTGTGATAATGTAGACATTCTTATATCTACCGATAATGGTCTCACCTTTGAGCCTTTAGTTTCTGATGTACCAAATAATGGATTGGCCTTAATAGTTTGTCCAAACTTACCATCTACTCAAGCTATATTAAAGGTTAAGTCTAGTACTAATATATTCTTTAATATCTCTAATAGTTTTGATATTATAGAGCCTACAGAACCAAACTTCTCTATTGAGGTTAGTCCAATAAATTTAAATATTTGTTCTGGAGAGATGGCTGTATTTGATATTGTTGTAGAACCTATTTTGGACTTTGATGAACAAGTAAACTTATCTATAGACGATATCCCAGAAGGTATAATTGTAAATTTTGATCCTGAAAATGTAAGTCCAGGAGATAATTCAACTTTAACTATTTCTTCTCCTTTTCCTATACCAGCAGGAGTATACCCTTTCCAAATAACTGCTACCGCAGGAATAATTGAACACCTTCAAATAGTTTCAATTACTGTTTTCGAAGGTATCCCTGAAACTGTAACATTAAACGTCCCTGGTGCTGCACTAGTTGATGTTTCCTTGACTCCTACATTTACTTGGAGCGAATCGGATAATGCCAGTTCTTATACTTTGCAAATTGCTACAGATTTAGAATTTGAGAATATTGTGCATACATTAACGGACATAGAGAATACATCTTATTCATTAGGAACTCTTTTAGATGCAGAAACAGAATACTTCTGGAACGTTATGGCTAATAGTCCTTGTGGTGACTCTGAGTTTAGTGAAACCTTAAGCTTTACTACCGGTGAAGAAAGTGTAACAGAAATTCCGGGTTGTACAGACGTTACCGCTTTTAATTACGATCCTACTGCTACTGTAGACGATGATTCTTGTGTACCCGTAACCTTTGGATGTACTAATCCAGAAGCAGATAATTTTAATGCTATTGCTACTACAGACAATGGTTCATGTATAATTTCAGGTTGTACCAATCCTGCTGCATTAAACTTTAATGAAGAAGCCAATAACGACGATGGTTCTTGTATGATAGAAGGTTGTACCGATGCAGGTGCATCAAATTACAATCCTCTTGCAAACATAGAAGACAATTCTTGTATTTCATTTATTTATGGTTGTACAGATTCTGATGCGCATAACTATAATCCTAGTGCAAACCAAGAAGACGGTTCTTGTGATTATATCTCAGTTGTTATTATCCAATGGGAAGAATTGGCTGGTTCAAACTTTCATTTCTGGGCTATTATAAACGACATCCCTACAACAAATACAATGTATTGGGATATGGGCGATGGTACTACTTATGCAGGAGTATTCGAACCTGTTCACTATTATCAAGAAAATGGTACCTATGAGGTTTCATTGTCTGTTTCAACTATTATTGGTAGTTTCATTGCTACTGCTACCGTTGTAGTTACTGATGTAATTGCTGGATGTACAGACATTACTTCGTTTAACTATAATCCTGCTGCTATAGTAGATGATGGTTCTTGTATCTCAGCCGTTTTTGGATGTACAAACTCTGAAGCGATCAATTACAATTCACTAGCTAATTCTGAAGATGGTTCATGTATTGGTGTTGTATATGGTTGTACTGAGCTTTTAGCAATGAACTATAATGAAGAAGCAAACACTGATGATGGTTCTTGTATTTCTTATGTATATGGTTGTATGGACGTATTAGCTTTAAATTATAATGAATTAGCAAATACAGACGATGAGTCTTGTACTTATCCTTTACCTACAGAACCAGATTGGGATATTCAAATAACTTCAAATAATCATATTGTTCTTATTCCAGAAACGGCCTCTATAACAATTAACGATTCTCCAATTGAGATTGGCGATTATTTAGGTGTGTTTTACCTTGCTGATGATGAGGAATACTACTGTGCAGGTAAAATTATGTATACCGGAGTTACCAATACTTTAACTGTTTATGGTACTGAGCCTGGTATGTTTAATGGTTCTCAAGTAGGAGAGGAGTTTGTATGGAAAACATGGAAAGCTTCAATTAATGAAGTTCGCATTGCTCTAGCAGATTACGATACTTCAATGCCAGATTTAGATACTTATGTACTAGACGGTATTAGTGGGATTATTGCACTTTCTAATACAATGTCTCATGACATTGAGATGATGGAAGGTTGGAACTTGATTTCTACTTATATCGTTCCTGACTACCCAAGTATAGGAGATGTTTTTGCGCCTGTTGTAGATGATTTGTTTATGGCTAAAGATGAAGTTGGTAATGTTTTCTGGCCAGCTTATAACCTTAATAATATAGGTGATCATACGGTTGGTAAAGCTTATAAAGTGAAAATGAACTCTGAGTCGTTACTACAGGTAAGAGGAAGTATTGCTAATCCTAGCGATTATCCTTTAACTTTAACTGAAGGTTGGAGCTATTTAGGGTATTTACGTAAACAAGCTGCAGATATTAGTGTTGTTATGGAAACCATAGCCGAGGATATAATGTTAATTAAGGATGGTACAGGGAACGTATACTGGCCAGAATTTAATGTTAATACTATTGGAAATATGGAACCAGGTAAAGGGTATCAAATTCGAATGGTTAGTACTCGAATATTTAATTTCCCTGCTAATGAGATTGTTTTGCCACAGTTGAGAACGAGTTCTCAGTTAACTACTAAGTTTTACAATACTCCAGAGGCAAAAGAATACAGTATGAATATAGCTTTACCTTTAGATTTGTTAAATGATTTTGTTATCGGTGATGAGATTGCTGTTAAAAATCATAACAATGTAGTTATTGCTAGTTCTGTGTTTAATAATCAGCCCGTTGTATTAACGCTATGGATCAATGAGGAAGACTTAAACTCAAACTTTAATTTATTCCAGTGGTCTAGTACTCAAAATAGAGAACATAAAATTGACTTTACGTCTTCTTCCTCTCTGTTAATTAACAATAGTGTGCTTATTGCAGATGCTATTTCTACTATTCAATTAGAAGATGCATTCTCTGTCTATCCAAATCCAAGTTCAGATAAAGCGACTGTAAAGGTTTCCTTAATTAAGAGTACTGAAACTAGCATTCGCATGTACAATACACTAGGAGAGCAGGTAATGGTGATTGCTCAGGCTATTTTATCTAATGGTGTATCTACAGTTTCTTTTGATGTATCTAATTTAACTAGAGGTATTTATTTTATTAAACTTACGAGTGATACTTATTCGGAAGTTCAGAAATTCCAGGTTTACTAAGTAGAATTTGAAATATATAAAAAAAGAGCCACTCATAGGAGTGGCTCTTTTTTTTGCTAAAACAAATCTAAATATTAATGCCCTGTTCTATACTTACAGCATGAGTGTAGCTTGTTGTATGCTCCATCCTTCGC
>Ga0308012_10001079_pt1 | contig 15124 bp, 13 predicted proteins | sample Neamet179_FD_203133 | JGI IMG/M metagenome (GOLD analysis project Ga0308012, IMG submission 203133) | Marine microbial communities from water near the shore, Antarctic Ocean - #179 | ecosystem: Environmental > Aquatic > Marine > Unclassified | place: Southern Ocean | collected 2014-07-25 | reverse complement strand
GCGTGCTCCGTCCAAGGAACAGTATAGACTTTGTTATAGAACAGCGTCGCCATTGGCTCACGAATGGTCCGATTACTGAGCCCTATCGTTAGCCCCTTAGAGAGTCGACTGATAAAACCACTCTTGATAAGTCCCTGGGCATCAATGACAAGGTCGTAATGGACGCCTTGCAACGCGTGTTTAAACGCTCGGAATTCATGATTCATATAAGTCTTAAAAATATTGCGCCGCCAGCGCCTTAGCGCCACGGGTATGACATTTTCGACAGCAGGATGCCAACTCGGCACCTCAGCGAAATTTTCTTCGACCACCCAGTCGAATCGAATATCTTTTCTAGCACGCTGCGCGTCGGTAACTGCAGGTAGCGTATGAATCACATCACCAAGAGAAGAGACTTTTACTATTAGCACTCGCAATAAACTATTCCTTTCTTATACTCTTCTGTCTTATTTTAAGGCTCATCAATCAATTACGCTCAACAGGAACAAGCTCAGCGATAGCATCAATCGCTCTGTTCGGCTCAAGCTCTGTAAGGCACTTCTTGTGCTCTAAGGGACATTCCCTCTTAAAGCAGGGCCTACATTCGATATCCGTGAACAATAGCTTCGACCTGCTGCTCAATGGTGGCGTAAAGTCCGGCGAAGTTGAACCATAAAGTGCAACAATCGGCTTATCAAGTGCAGCGGCTATATGCATAAGGCCTGAATCGTTTGATATCACAGCGTCGGCGACTGACATCAAGTCAATCGCCTGAGCGAGACTGGTCCTACCCGCCAAGCTCACGCAATTCTGCTTTTGCTCTTCGACAAGCATCTCCGTAATTTCATTGGCGGCTTCAGCATCCTTTTCAGAGCCAAATATCCATACTTGCCATCCATCATCGATCTTTGCTTTACAGGTCGCGGCAAAATGATCCGCAGGCCATTGTTTGGCAACGCCAAACTCCGCTCCCGGACAAATTGCCAATACCCTTTTCTTTAACCCTAGGCTAAATATAGCCAGCACTTTTTTTACGCTTTCAGGGTCTGACTGCAATCTAGGTTCAGGGATCCGATCCGGTGGATCATCTGAGGCAGGATAGGCCAAAGCAACGAAACGTTGCACCATAAGAGGAAATGCATTCTTGTCAAGACGTCGGCAGTCATTGAGCAACAGGTTGCGCCACTCTCCCTTCCAGGCGATTCGCCGCGGGATGTCCGCATGAAAGGGGATCAATGCCGACTTAAACGAGTTGGGTAACACGATGGCTGTAGTAAAACCCTCTCCACGGAGGGACTTCCCAAAAGCGCGACGCTTGCCTAGCTCCAGATCTCCATGACCCATCTCCAGGCTAATCCCTTTCTCAACTTCAGGCATTCTCTCCAACAGGGGCCGGGTCCATTCTGGCGCTAGCACCGAAATTCGACAACCCGGATACTGTTCCTTCAGGCACATAAACAAGGATTGCGCCATGACCATGTCGCCGACCCATGCAGGGCCAACCACTAAAATATTTTCTTGTCTCTTTTGTGTCATATCAAAGCGAATGCCTTCCGCCTCTATTATCTCTACTAACGGGAAGAATTTCTTTGAGAGTGTTAACGCCAGGAGCCACTTTCTGGTCGGCTATATAATGGAGATTGTGATTGCCTCGATCTTCGATTGATCGGCGATTGTTGAATACATAGCCAATAGTCTCTTGAACGATGGTTTCGTCATTGAGCAACCCACTCAGAAAACCCTCCAATTCAAATAAAGAATTATTCTTGAGAGAAGTTTTATTTACTTCTTCCGTAACCGTCATCTGATTCTTCTAGGCAGCAATGTTGTGGCATTGACCAAGTTTAACCCCGCACAGATCAAAAACAAACACTGTGGTCGGGTATTGGAAACCTATTAGAGATTGAGCGCGTTGAATTAGGCAGAAACACACAATGATCACCTATCCGCCATGTCACTATTAGCCTAGAAAAACAGTTCTCTGTTCTAGCTATTCGATCAACTTCACCCACTCGCCAGCCTCGGGAGTACCCCTTGGGTAGTAGCCATTGAGAAGGCGCAGTGACTCTTCTGGATAGTTCGCAATGCGGCTAGATTGGGCCACTACTGAGAAATCGAAGAACTCGCTTGCCTGAACAAACTTGATCTTCGCCTCCGTTCCGGATGCGATCTCCCCTTGCTGAATGGCTCTAAAGGTACGAATAGATGCGAGCAGCTGCTCATCGATCTGATTCGCTGCTTCGGGGTCAGTTATCTCCGCTCGAAAAGTGAACACCCTTGGCCCCAGATAAATCGCAGCAACTCTTTCTAAATTGCCAGCCTTCGATGACCCCGATAAACCAGTATGTCCTAGAAGCCGATACTGTTCGAGGTTCTCCGATTTTTGCAAAGCGCCTATTCCCATCTCATCTCTAATAAATACACGCGGCTCTATGTTCTCTTGTATTCGCTTTGCCTCGATACGTATGGAACCCTGCTCAGCATTGGAGGCCGTTACGGTCGTGGTGGTTTCGTCTATTTGCCATTCGTCAGGAAACACGACGGTGTAACCAAGTAACGCCTGATAGTAACGGTTACGCGCATCGGTAGCTCGCGATCCCTGGCTCTGGCCTATTACAAGTCCATCAAGACTCTCTCTGAATTTTGTATCATCTATCTCTGTAATTTCATTTCCGGAGATATCAGCTACTTGAGTGATCGCCTGTTGCAGACGAGTATCGTTACGTGGATGTGTAGCGAATAGTCCGTGATAGCCTCCACTTTGATTAGATATTAGTCGATTAAAATCTTCCTGATTTTTAAGTACGGTAATTACGTCTATCATCGCTGCTGGGTCGTAACCAGCGTTAACTAAATATTCGGCTGCAAGGCTATCGGCCTCGAGTTCATGCTCACGGCTAAATCCACTTAAGCCTGTCTGAGCCCAGATCGAGGCAACTTCAGTAATCTGACTTCCGACATAGCCGCTGCCGGTTGCTACCGCCGTGGCAAAGCCACCGACCGTTGCCACTGTCTGTGCGATACGTCCCCGCGCCTGTTGCTGAACCGCATGCCGCGCCGTAATATGACCAATCTCATGTGAAAGAACAGCGGCTAATTCTGCTTCTGAGTTCATAAAAGTGAGCAAGCCACGATTTACATAGACATAACCACCAGGCAAGGCAAACGCGTTTATCTCTGGGCTATCAATTATATTGAATGTATATTCTAAGTCAGGACGATGACTGACTGCAGCGGCTTTTTTACCGACTTCTCGAACATAAGTTAAAAGTATTTCATCTTCGAATAAAGGCATACTGGAAAGAACTTTCTCGTGCTCTTCTAAACCAATCTCCTTCTCCCGATTCTCTGACATAAGAACTATGTTAGGATTACCAGTAGCAGGATTAACCGCACAGGATGTAAAAAAGAGAAGGAGACAAGATACACAAACCAAAATAGCTGTCTTTGAGGTTCGATTTGACAAAGTGGATGATTCAGCTACGCCTGTTGCAGTTACAGTTAGACTCGTCAAAGTGCCACCTCTTTCAACGTTTAATTTATTCTCAATCTATTGCTTAACGCATTAAGCGCTTAGGCAGGTAGCTGCTAGTCAACTACCGTTTACAAATTCTTTAAGTTGAGTTCCAAGACGCGAGCAGGCATTTGCCTCAACTCTAGCTATTAGCGGTATTGGAATAACGAATGCCGGCAGATAAGACTGACCAGTTGCATCTGTACTTATAGTGCCAACGTTAGTTAAGGAGTTTACATCCCAAATTCGAGCGTCGAAGTTGGCGTCATCTTCCCATGATCCGAAGCCAAAGCAGCCTCCGCCTCCAGGACTAACTACACAAGATATCGAACCGCTGCGATCCGAGGTCTCGGTGAATCCGTCTAGCCAAACTATGTAGCGAACTCCAAACTCTTCCATCTTGTCAGCAACAACTGCTTCCGTCATAAGGCGTTCTAGGTCGCGAGTGCGCAGAGGCGCAGTTCTGGGTTCAAACCAGGGAAACATCGCATCAATAAACTCTTGTTCGGGAACAATACTAATTGGACCCTCGCCCTTGGACATTTGATCGCCTACGCACTCCACAAATTCGGAACGCGTCTCGTAGTCGCTAGCCTGTCGCCGCCCAAGAATAACTACCGACTCATTACTCTCTATACCGGTTTCACCTTGACGAAATTCGTCGATGGTCGTGGTGGTACAGGAGGCGACCGCAACCAAAAGCAGGAGGGCAATACCTAATCTATTTCTTCCTATAGGGTGCTTCATGATAGTCCTCACGCCAATCGACTCAGATACGACTTCTTTCACTACAGCGTGTTTAGCCAGTCTTTAACTTCTGGAACCTCTGTGAAGCTTAGAGAAAAACTTGAGGCTAGATCGCGAAGAGCAACTATCGCCGCCGCGTTGATTGCGGCTTCTGACGAACGTAGCGACTCGCTCGGAGTCTTACCGTACGAAGTCAGTACCCAGTCCGCAATATAATCACCTTCTGCGGTAATCAATCTCATATTGTATTTAATCCAAATCTCAAAAACGTCTAACTTCGTCTTGGCCGGTAGCGCTAGTTGGAATTCGTCTATATTAGGAACGAAAACCGCATCTACACCTAATGCCTTCGCCTCTTCGATCGAATCGACCACTATCACCTCATCAAACATCGCAGGTAATACGGCACCAAAAAGTTCGACATGGGATTGCCCACTAGCAATATTGTATTCTTCACTCCCAGTTTCGGAGTATTCAATATAAACAAATTCTGTGAGTGTTGAATCATAGTAGACAGCAACAGTGAGAGGTAGTTTTTTGATATTGGGCGTCGGGAAGCTTCCCTCGATAACCACGTTGCTCACGCCACAGGCAGTTAAATAAAGCGTTGCAATAAATATTAGTGCCGCTCTCACACTGCCCCTTTTCAATTCATACCCTTTGCGCATTATTAACCTTTTTCTTAGCATTTAATTGCCGCCGCTAAATCACTGGAAATCATTCAGGCCTACAAATGTACCACCATTTCGCTGCGTCATCTCGCGCATTAGCGTGGAATATCTATAGACGCTCTGTCGGTAGCGTTCTCGACCCGCAAAAATTACTGGAAAGCCTATTCCGTGTATGCGCACCAATCTATCTCCATTCTTGTCTTCCACGTTGATGCGGTCGATAGTCTGCAGCACATTTTGAATAGACCCACCAGGCTGGAAATCATCACCAATTACATAAATGCTAATTTTCTTGCCCGGTTCATAGAAAGTATTTATCGCGCGTGTCACTCCTTCTACAGGGCTACTATTGCTAAAAGGGTTCCAGGTTCGGAGTGTAGACACAATAGTATCGCGACGACCCGGAGTATCGGGGATCCACTTACCGCGATAGGAATCGAACATATAGTCGCCCATGTCGTTCATGATCTGAATTCCCTTAACCTCAGGATAGACATTTAGTGTGTCATCGATAACACCGAGCATCTTGTTCCAAGCATTGCCATACATACTTCCCGAAGTATCGATCACGAAAATAATGTATTCACTATCTACCGGTATCCCACCTATAACGTTGTTCTCCGGTGCGCTGCTATCCTCAAGCAGGCGCTGCATCTCTTCTGTCATGCTTTGCTGTGCTATGGCAAGGCGGCCTACCTCATCGGTGATTTCGGTCGATAACTGGCTTGATGTCTGAAAACGCCCCTTCGCGTCATCTAGGTCCCTCTGCAGCCTGGCGATACGATCCTTCATAGCAGAGAGCTGCTCATGCTTGGCGTTCAAATCGCGATTAAAAATCGTTGTTTCGCCACGAATGGCGAACAGCTGTTCCTGCAATTCAATGATTGAGCCTTCCGAAGGCACGTCGACGAATTCGATAGAAACCGGCTCACCAGACTTTGTGATCATCAGCAGGATAATCATGGCTCCGAAGCCACAAGCAGCTACGTCTAGGAAAGAAACTGAAAAGGAATCTGTTTCCCCGCGTTTGCGTCTCATGGCCAATCCTTGGAAGGCGTTATAAACGAGCCTTGCGTGTACTGTGCAAGCTGCCAGAAAGCAGCAGCAGCGCTTGGGTCACCTTCCAAGGGCAACAGTACGATGTTGACCGGTATACCCCGAGGCAATTCTTCCAGAGCTTTTTCGTAAAGCTTTATACGCTCGGAAGGCGTAACCAGCGCATTATTCGAACCACGATCGCCTAGGGTCGGCAAACCATCTGTGATCAAGAAAATATTATCTGGCCTAGGCGACATGTTTGCTACAGCCCTAAAAACTTGTTCCATGTTTGTACCATTCGCAGGCACGATTTCCTTCACACTCTCAATTGCCTCATTTAGCCCGTCTCGGTCTGCGACTTCCTCCCAGCTATCAAGAGAGCCGCTCAATACCGATCCGAGATTCTCGTTGAATTCCCAGATTTGGTAACGGCTCGTGATTGGCAATTGTGTGCTAATCCAGTCTACGATTTTAACAACTCGCTGCCACTTCGGTGCCTGCTTCTTACGATCATCTGACATATTGCGAGTACGAATAATATTCACCAACGTGCTGTCAAGCATACTCGCAGAACTGTCTACTAATATTAAAATACGCTGGCCGCCCAAAAAAAGACCAGATAAATATTGTCGATTCCCGTCTCCTATGAATTGCCGTACGCTATTGCCTTCCTGTTCGAAGGCGCTCGCCTGCAGGCGCTGTAGCTCCTCTTCTAGGGATTTTACGTCTGCACGTAATTTCTCGATGCTTTCTTCAGTAGCAACACTCGAGTTTTCCAAAGCCGCTAGCTCTTGTAGAAACGTTTGTAGTTGCTCCTGAATCTGCCGTGCCAAACCCTCGGCAGTGACAACTTCAAAACTCACATCTGAAAACGTGTTCCGCAGTGCAACTAAACCTAACTCGCCCTCATTAACCTCTTCCCGTAGCAAATTTACCTCGGCGGTCAGGTCAGGGTTTAGCTCCGAGGGAGTCATGCTACTATTGTGGTCGAGGATTAGGAAAATCAAAATCACAGCTCCAAATCCACAAAACATGACATCCAGGAATGCCAGGCTGATGGGATTTAAATTTCTGCGCCTTTCTTTGCTGCTAGACATTGCTTACCTGGATTAGTCGAATTGCCTCGCTATTTTTACTGGGCTGAATCAGGTCTCCTAAACTAAGCTCATGTTTGCCGACCACCTTATGCTCATTCAATAAGAACTCTTGCTTGCCACTATCTAAGTAGAACCCATCTTCATATTTTTCTATTCGTCCAAGCTCCGGTAAATCTATCGAACCCAACGGAATCGCGGTACTGCCGACTAGCACATGCGTCGGTCTCACCTGTTCTGGCTCCGCAGCGACAGGATCGGACTGACCGCTCGCCTTCGCTAAACTTACAACTCTGGGCAGCGCGGTAGTCAATTGAATCTGATCATCGCCACTTACGATACTGTTCCGATTCAGGATAACGGCCCTGCTAATTGCACTTACCGGAAGCACTTCTAATTCGATACTCTCTCCCAAGAACGAACGAAAACCGGGTAGGTCCGCAAAATCGGGGCTTAAGAGTAATTTGCTGTCTCCCCCCACTGCTAGCTCAGCAACTTGCTGACCGATGCTCTTGTAGTGCCTAGCAAGATTGTTAATCAAGCTTTCACGCGGCATCTTTGCAGTATGCACTGCCGTATTGACTTTAAGCTCAAGCAATAAACTATTCTGATCCTTACCATCTTGTTTCAACCAAAGTGGTAGCGCGTTATATAGTTGTTGCTCTGATTCCGCGTCATGTTGCGGATTGAATCGACACTGTTCGATAAACAAGCCTGTCGCCAATTGCATCATAAGGTCCATGAAATTTTGACTTCCCACGCCGGGAACTTGAATCACCGATTCGCGCTGATGGGTACCCCCCTTCATAACAATCTTCGTTAGAACTACCTGGTGCAACTGCATCTCGGCATAGATAACAGAGCCAGTATGAGTGGCGACTTGGGCAGCCGCGAGTGCAGAGTCCACCATACCAACTACCTGAAAGGGACTCTGCTTCGCGAGCCCTAATAGGATGGCTAGTTGCTGTCTTGTGAAATTTCCAGGCACAGCAAAAATCACATCCGCATCGACACCGCCTTCTTCTGCTAAATATAATAGATGTGCGTAAGCGATATCGGCTAAGTGACGAATACCAGCCACATGGCTTATCGGGTCCAGACTCAGCTCATGCAAATATTTGTTATAACTACTGGCCGGATATATTCGAGCCTGTTGTTTCGCAATGTCCCCCAACTGCATCTGCTTATCCACAGCCAGCGCAAAACCGGGACTCTCAACGAGGATTCCAGAATCATCGCTTACGCGCAAGACGTTATCGTTTAATTCGATAACTTTCAGACTCATTATTTAATATCTCTCTCTGCGGCCGCCTGCAGATGTTTCAGCATTTTTCCATCCTCCGCTGGTACCTGTAGATGTCTCAGCATCTTCTCATCGCAGTAGTTCTGACAATCCAAAACCAGCCTGTCTTGGATCAGTTGTAGCTGGTGAAGCACGAACATCAGCAAAATGCTCACCACAAGGGCAACAAAGGTTGAGTTAAAGGCCACCCCTAAACTAGTAGTAACACCCACGATGTCCCCACTCACAGCTTGATACGCCTGACCGAGTGCCGTGCCAATTCCACGAACTGTGCCAAGGAATCCAATGGAAGGAATCGCCCAAGCGATATAGCGGATGATCGTTAGCTCCGTCTCCATTCGATCTGCTTCTGTTTCACAAGTAACTTTGATGGTAGTCGCAACGTCTTGAATATTCTTAGTGGACTGAAATCTATGCAGGCCAGCAAGCAACGCCCTCGGCAAAAGAAATTGGCGCTCTCTTTCAGGTAACGCCTGAACAGTACGCGCAAAATTACGCGCATCCTCGGGCAAGATGCTCATCCCATCAGATATATTAATCAAAGTTCGCTCTAGCAGCGCCCTCTCACGCAATGTCTCCTGCACCTTCATCCCGAGCATCGAGAGTGCCCAGAGCAATAAAATTATACATGTCTCTTGCTCAAAGTCGCGCAAGATAATATAGACTGAACGTTCTGGCTCGAAGTTAGGATCTGTTTCCTGTAACAAGTTCTGCTGCTGCTGAATCAAGTCGGCGTTAGGCCGTATCACTGCAACATAAGCTGCATGAACAACGATCACGACAATAATTAGTGCGGCTATTTGATAAAGTGCTTCCGATAACAATCTTTGCTTCATGCCAATTCCTTAGCTATCCTACCCTGCTAGTCTAAATATCGACGGGAAACGAAACGCCGAGATCCTGTGAAATTTCCTCAGTCGGGATAAAGCGTACCGAGGATTCTTCTTCATCTTCGTTTGTATTCAAAATTTTGACGGCGGCCAAATCACTACCGTCCTCTTCAATTTCTTGGCTAGAACCTGTCTCTACTTGCGCCGACTCTTGCAGATCCGAATCTTGAACTGACGGATCATTCTCTGCCGCGTTTGTGAGCTGACAGGAGCTTAGGAGTACAAAAAAAAGTAGTTTACGCACTGTCCTATTCCCCCAAATAACGCGCTATCCGAAAACCAACATCATCACGAGCCCCTTCACCAAAGTCGCGGAATGACAGACGTAGTTCAGTTACTGAACCATGCGCCCAGCTGGACCCTCTAATTGTGTGAAACTGACCTTCGCTAGGCCCAAGTGGATCAACCTCGATTCCACCGATAGCTCCTACTGCACCGTAAAAATCATGCACCCACTCTGAGACGTTTCCAGACATATCATAGAGTTCGTACTGGTTAGCCTCGAATGTCGCAACCGGGGCAGTAACAAAATAGCCGTCATTATAGTCGAACATTATTTGTCCGAGGTAGGATTGGGCGCTTATGTCCGCAAAGTTTCCCGAATTCTCCGCCGGGGGAAGGATGCCTCCCCAGGAGTACTTAAGCTGACTGCCGCTGCCATCGGTCCTAGCTGCCCAGGCCCACTCTGCCTCGGTGGGCAGACGGTAACCGGTAGACCCTGAATTGAACCCAACAACATCTGCAGCCGAGACCTCATAGAAATGTGGCAAAGATTCCTGGTCACTTAACCAGTTACAGAAGAGTGCTGCCTGGGCCCAAGTAATTCTAACGACAGGTTGAGCCTCGTTATCAAGTGTTAGCCCCTCTAGGGTTCCAGAGCTATGTTCGGCGTTGAACAATCTAAATTCCATGTTGGTAACCTCACGGTTACTCAAATAGAAAGGCCTTTCTAGTTTGATGTCACGAAGGTTTTCATTTGGCCTTCTTCCCGCTTCACGTCGTGAGGCGCCCATGGTAAAAGCCCCCGGATAAAATAGTTTAAGCGCCTGACCAGCCGCCGACACAATAATCGGCTTAATCTGCTCCAGACGCGCCTGCTCGAGAGACTTGAGAGAGACACTTATTATTTGCTCCAGCCCAGGACGGGAGGTGAATTCTGTTGTATAAGGAATGAAGCCTGCCTTGCGAATTTCAATCTGCTGGCTTGCTGCCATCAACTCAATAGTCTGATTCGCCGCTCCTCTAAACTCACCATCAACATATAGCTCGGCATCATCAGGCTGAGCCCTGACACTCACTGTCATTAATATTGGCTTCAAATCTATAGTTAACTCTTGCTCTTCGTTCGCCTCCGTCTGGATAAAGAGCGAGTTGGAGTTATATCCGTTCTTGAAGAAGGTAAGTTCATAATTCCGACCAGGAGGCAGTGCGACTTCTATCGGAGTGAGTCCCTTAAAATCGCCTCCAATTGTTACGCTTGCAGCCGTAGGGTTCGAGCGGATGAAAAACAGACCATCAGCAGGCTCTAGCTCTACCAGCGGCATAGAAAAATCCTCTCCAGCGAGCACATCGAGTTCTTCCTGCCAGACCTTGTGCCCCGCCAATTTTAGTACGAGATCACGCTGCCCCTGAAGAATTTCAGCATTTATCGGAGTGCTACCGATAAGCTCTCCGTCAATCAAGACATCCGCACCATTAGGTATAGTAGTCAAGCTAACAGCCGCCCATGCAGGCTCTAAGCTTGCCGAAAAGCTCTGCTCGACTGTTCTTCCTTCAATATTGATTGTTTCGCCAAAATCGAGATATCGATCTTTGGAAATAGATAGCTGATGCTCACCTGGCTCTACCTCTACATTTATTAACGGCGTTTGACCAATATCGACACCATCAATTTTGATTCTCGCCTCCGAAATATTTGCACTGTCGAAGCTAATGATCCCTGGAAGCTTCCGCATCACGAACGGATGCGTCTGAGATTGTTCCTGACTTACCAATAATCGAGTGACAGTATCGTGATAACCCTCATTTTTCAGCGTAAGTTGATAAGATCCCGTGCGCATGAGGTAGCGCTGACCGAGCCTGAAGCTGGTGCCAGTATCGATATTTATTTTTGCAGTTATAGGCTCTACCTCTACAAACACAGATCGAGCAGTTAGTACAAACCATGCCGTAGATATCGATACGAGAAGAAAACTGGATACAACTAAATGTAGCCATTTAAATTTGTAAGAAAATGCTTGTGCCACTTCACTGTGCGGAGTGAAATCTATAGGAGTGATGGGGTCGGGTGCCCCATTTGTATCCTTTATTTCATCACTGCTGCTCATCGGTTATCGCCTACTTGAAGAAACGATAGGCTCATCACATTGAACTATGACAGCCTTAGGAGTGAGACCGAAGCCTACAGTAAATTCTTCGCGAACCTCTCTGTAGCCGCTACGCTTTCCTGAAGCAACATAACGGCCCGGCTTCAGCGAAAGAGACGTTTGCTCGAACATTCCCAAGTCCTCGATTCTTAACAGTGTGACTTCAGTCTGATTGTCTGATTGAAAGGATATCTCTATTGGCACAAGTGAATATTCTAAGAAGGCTTCTAATTCATCTAACTGCTCTATGAGCCGCAGCCCTGGGTTCTCAATATCCCGGCCAATGAAATAGGATATGCGCGTCTCTTCAAAAACTTCATCCTCAGAAAGCCGTTCCGGGTTATCTATTGCCTCGTTCAAGAGGCGATCTAACCTCGCCCGCTTGTCTGCGTAGTCCCGACCGTCAATTGCGAACAGTAGATTGCTATCGATGGCGAGAACGTCGTCATATTCATAGACTGCCTCCTGCCACTGCTCGTTCTGCTCTGCCGTTGTTATCAGTCCACTTAAGCGATTAATTTCGGTATTCGCAATCTCATTCTCGGTTTGACTAATTGCAGCCTGAGCTTCATCCTGCTTTATGCCAAGTCGCGAGGCCCTCTGAAATGCAACCACAGCCTGTTCAGGGTCGCCGGCTTGAAGCAACACATAACCACTCGACATGATTTGGGCAAATTCATCCTCAGTAATAAGCAAAGAGACGGCAGCAACTTCCCCTGCGGCATCCTCATTGTAGCTGTCCAGATCTAACACTTCGCGGTAGTTCGCTAGTGCCTTCTGCAACTCACCTTCCTCGACTAGTTCGTTAGCCTCCCTCAGCAGAGTACTAACATTGTCCAAGGTTAACGCGCGTTGCTCGCCTATCTGCGCCAACTCGTTCCCTGGATCCAGTAGCAGTGCTAAAGTAAATTTTGTAAGTGCCTCTGATGAGTCTAGGTCAATCAGTGCCCGCTCACCTTCTATGAGTGTCTGCTCGAGAACCGATGGAGTCGAATTGATTAAACTACTCAAACCCTCACGGCCGGCCTCGTATGACTCACGGGCCAATATAAAGTCCTGCGCCCGATAGTACGCGTCGCCAATACTAGCCTGCTCCAAGGAAGCTTCGTAGCCTTGCCTGCCCCAAACGACTACATCCAACCCATTTAGCTCTGCCTGATATGTCAATAACTCTGCAAGGACATCCTGCGCTCCCTTCCGCTGTAATGCGCGTTGCGCTTCTTCAAAGGGAGAGATCGCATTTGTAACTCTAGCCACATTTTCGGCAACGGAGATATCAACCAAATCTATCCGCCGTTCTAGGGGCAATTCGTATTCAGTGACAATGGAGGGGAGAACAAAGATGACCAGTAGGGCAAGCAATAACAAACCACCTAGGCCAAACCAAATCCAAGGCGCTGGTTTCTCAGCTGGTCGAGTAGCTGCCTGATTTAGAAATACTGAGTTGTCGTTTTGATCAAAATTACCAGCATCAATCTTATCAACATTTTTATCTGACATATCGCGTTCTGTTCGTGGGGATACCCGCTATGATGAAGGAATCGATTAAATATCACCTACTTCTGACGCGTAAATATCCGCCAGAACTTCTTTCCACTGGGCATACTGCTCTTCGACTGAACCCGTGAGAGTGATAGTACGATCGTCCAGACTAAATACGCGTGGGGCAATTTCATTTTCTAGTGACTCGCCCAATTCCTGCAATGCGTCCGAGTGTAATTTCGCTTCGGCTCGTTTATCGAAGCCGCTCTTAATTAAGTATGCTCCCGCGCCAGCACCTATTGCACCGCCGGTTTGTGTCGCATAATTTCCACCGCTAGTCGCCGCTGCTAAGCCGCCTAAAACTGCTGCTGCACCCGCAACGAATCGGCGGTTAGCTGATGCCCTTAACTCTCTGAGCTCAATAGTTTCGTCGTAGCTCAGTGCACGCCATGTGTCATAAGGCAATCGCATCTGCCTTGCGTAGGTAGCGTAGTAATCCTGAACGGTATCAATAAACATGAAGTCCCGCTCTCTAATGTCGCGCACTCTTTTTAGGACCGGGTCAGTTTCGGCCGGGAGAGCAGCTATCGTCAGATTCCCTTGGCGGTTTGTAGTTAAATACGCATCGAATACTTCCGGCGAGAATCGGCGAGCAAATAATAATTCGGATATGGTACGAACCTCTACGATCTCCTGATTCGTCAAGTTACGCTTTCTATACTCTAACAAATCATTGGAGATCTTATTGTAGATAACCTGAAACGGATCGGCTTGCTGTCGCTGCGAAGGCTCGTAGCTAAACTGGCTAATCGACTCAGAATAAACTTTTGTATACCACTCACGCCCACTCGAATCTATCACTTCGATGCGAATTTGCATGGCCTCCCCATCTGACTGCAAAATAGTTCCATTTATAATAACGTCCATCGGGCTTTCATTATTGGGCATCAAGCGCACGATGCCCCAGTTCGCCGAACGCTGCAGTGTTTCTGCCAAAAGGAAGGGAGCATAGCGCGATTCGGCTACGCGGATTTCAGGATTAGTAGTTTCTTCGTCGCGTTTATCAATTTCATCTATGCCAGGATCGAACACTGCGACCCCAACATCGAGGAGTAAATCTTCGGGCACGTTCTGACTATCTTGGATGATGGGCGTGTAACTGGTGGTCTTAACGGTGTAAGAATTACAAGCCGCCAGCAAGAGCGCTAGCAACCCTGCGCTCAATTGTTTCGTTGCCTGCTTTACCGTTATAACTGTCATCGCACTCATTGATTTTCACCTAGACCCGTGTAGTTTCTGTATTCCTGCCAGAGGGCTTCGCGCAGCTGTGCATCAGGCTCGCTCATTGCTGCCTCACGAAGCTGTCTCGCTACAACATCGTCATCCCGTCCATTCGGAATATCTTCAGGTGCTGGGAACGTTTCAGGAGGCGGAGAGCTAGATGATCCCGGCGGTAGCGAGGATGCCAACACTGCAGAGGCCGAAGCAGTTGATTCGGACATTGTCTGTGGTTGTGAGGAACTGCTCCCGCCGCCAGCCGCACCTCCGATGGACGCTGATCCAGCCGCATTGCTCTCGGCCTGCGCCCGCTCTCTCTCACTCAGAATAAACCCGTCAAATGTTTCGTAGCCGCGGCGAAGCTGTTCATCCAAAACTTGCCCGCGCTCCTCGGCCGTCATCGCCCCATTACCACCGGGTTGCGCTCCACTATCTTCTCTTCCCGAGTCAGCCTGACCATTAGAAACTTCAGCGCCATATATCCCACTTAATACACCGCTTGGAAGCGTATCTAGACTATAATCTCCACTTGGTCGAGCTAATCCGCCGCCAGATGACTGATTATTCCCACCTCTTAGATCACCGGTAGATCCATCTCTGCCGGCGCTACCAGGCCGACTTCCGCCCCCCGGCAATCGAGCCTGAGAGCCCGCTACCCGACCGGAACTATTGCCTAGCGCGCCTGTCGAACTTGACCCTGCTGCGCTACCTGTCGATTGACCACCCTGTTGAGCGTCCTGTCCCGCAGGGCTTATTCCATCT
>Ga0308012_10001069_pt1 | contig 15181 bp, 9 predicted proteins | sample Neamet179_FD_203133 | JGI IMG/M metagenome (GOLD analysis project Ga0308012, IMG submission 203133) | Marine microbial communities from water near the shore, Antarctic Ocean - #179 | ecosystem: Environmental > Aquatic > Marine > Unclassified | place: Southern Ocean | collected 2014-07-25 | reverse complement strand
TATTAAAGAGTTAGCTATAAATAATAATATACTGAACAGCAGGCAGAAATTTAATGCTTCTCCCTCATTAAATTTCTGTTTGTCAGTATTGATTACTTATATTACTTATTGTTAACTAACGAGGTATGTATGGAATTAACGATTACAGATTTGACACTTGAACTTTCCTCTGAAAATTTGACACAAGTGACACAAAAAACTCACCATCTGTTTGATAAATTTTGTGATAACGTTCAAGTAATAAAGATCATCATTGACGATGTTAATGGCCCCAAAGGTGGTAAAGATAAATACTGTAGAGTCGTTATCTATAGCAAAGGAATGCCTGACATTGTTATTACCGATAATCAAACATTGGTTATGTCTGCCGTAAATATTGCCTTATCAAGAGCAAGATTAAGCTTCTTGAAAAAAAATAAACGTAAACAAAAAAACTACCCCTCTTTAACTCCTAAGAATAATGTTGAGCTATCACAATTAATCGAACTAGAACGTAACGGTTTAAGCTTAAATTGAAAATATAAATGACTCACTTAATATTTTTACATAACTATTAATAAGATAACAAGTAGCACTAAAAATAACGCTATTACATATAAATGAGAATCTAATTTTTAGTGCCTTTTCTTACTGTATTCAGAGTAAATAGACCTTTTATAACCTGTTCATAGAATGTAATTTCTCTCCACTGTACTTATCAAGTCGACTCTGTGAGGTTATTAACCATGTTCGCAATATACACACCAAATGGTAGAGCATTTTCGGGTCCACTTGAAGAGCTTTATCGAGTACAAAAGATGCAATCATCTGAAAAAAATAGAGGTTTTGAGGAGATTGATGAGTTTTCACTCATACTTAAAAAAGATCACACACCGTCTAAAAAAGCACTTAACGCTTATCAAACCGTGGTTAATAAACCAAATAAAAAAGAACTTACGTGTCACGCTTATCAAGTCATGACATCCCCAGTAGAAGTAATAGCGGCAAGTGATTTATTATCGGACGTAATTAAAAAATTTGCGCAAGTAAAATACCAAGAATTTCCCATTGTTGATAATCACCATCGACCTATTGGTCGTTTATCAAGACAAAAGTTCTATGAATATATGTTAGAAAACGGTCTTACGGCTAAAAAAGAAAATAAAAATGTTGCTGAATTATTCTTAAATGATGAATCAAAAATTGATACTGCAGAGCCCGTTACCGATATAAGACGTATTGCCTCCTTACAAATAAATAACAATTTGACTTCTATTCCTATTTTAGAAAATAATGGTCAAATAGTCGGTATAATTTCTCGAACAGACATTATAAAAGCAGTTATTATGGATCCACCTTTGTCATTATGGTGTTAGGTTCGTGGACTCAACATGTAATATGGTACTGGCATAATAATAGATCACATTGAGGTAATACCTACCTCCGATTTTTTGACATTTTTATCCTCAAAATCTACCGCTATTAACATTGGCCGGCTAGGCGCTTGTACAGCACCACCGACTATTTTATATGTCTATTGGCATCAATAAAGATGTTTAAAGTGTTAGAAATAAAAAATACTCTAACAAATCATTGCTAACATAGATTGACCTGATTCAAGTAAAGCTTGGGTATTTTCACTAGCACTTTTTACTTTTATATGGTCGGCAAACCCAAGTTTAGCGGTCATAAATAACCAAAAAATAGCACTAAGCAAGCCTACAAAACGCCATACCGTAGATTTAGCCCATTTAAGCGCCAACGTAATTGACAGTACATAGAATACGAATCCGGCTAATTTAGACGATGCCCAGCCATTAATGAAAGGATACAAATTAAGTGGATTAACGGTAGCTAAATATATAAAGGTGAGGGCAAATAGCGTATATAAAATATGAGGACCAATCTTCAGTAGTTTATTATTGACCTTCTCAGACTCCTTCATCATTAAGACAAAGTTAATAATAAAAAAGATAAACGTTAGCGTAATTATTGTCAGGTGGATGTGCTTAACTATCATATACATCTGTTGTTTCCAAAATGTTGTTGCTTACTTATTTCGTGTATAAACAGTATATAGTTTGTTTTATTGATAAAAAACCCTGTTTATTGTATTGATTTAGAGGTTTTTCGAATAATCAATAAGGTTGGCTACCGTGGCTAAACAGAATAAATATAGAGGTAATTCGTTGAAAGTGAGTAATTTATAGAAATAAAAAAGCGAATCCGTATTGTAACTATAATAACAATACCTATTCGCTTTTTGTTCAGTCTCTGACTAATTCAGATAATATTTGAGGAGCAATTAAGATTTCTTAATCGGACGGTTCCAACCTTCAACATTACGCTGCTTAGCTCGACTAAGGCCTAAAACGCTTTCTTCAACGTCTTTTGTTATCACAGAGCCTGCACCAATAGTCGCAGCGTTACCAATACTAACTGGCGCCACCAATGAGCTATTTGAACCAATAAAAGCATTATCACCAATGGTCGTGGTAGATTTATTTACACCATCGTAATTACAGGTAATTGTACCTGCACCCACATTAACTTTAGCGCCAATGTCGGCATTGCCTAAGTAACTTAAGTGCCCTGCTTTGCTGCCTTCACCAAAGGTCGTATTTTTCATTTCAACAAAATTACCAATGTGGGAATTTTTCTTCATTACTGAGCCTGGACGAATACGTGCGAATGGGCCTACAGAACAGTCAGCTTCAATGACGGCTTCTTCAATAATACTGTTTGGCTTAATTTCTACATTCTCGCCAATAGTACTATTAATAATAATACAGTTAGCACCAATAACGGCATTATTAGCAATAGTTACATTGCCTTCAAAAATACAGTTAACGTCGATAGTCACTTCGGTACCTGTGGTTAATTTACCACGAACATCAATACGTGCAGGGTCGCGTAAACTTGCGCCAGCAATCATTAACTCTTCGGCTATACGTGCTTGATACGCTCGTTCTAACTGAGCGAGCTGTACGCGGTTATTAGCGCCTTCAACTTCTATTTCAGTGTCAGGGTGTGCCGTAGCAATCACTTTGCCTTCGCCATGAGCAGAAGCAATAATATCAGTAAGGTAATATTCACCTTGAGCATTATCACTTGATAAGTTACTTAACCAACGTTTTAAATCACCGCCATTGGCATATAAAATACCCGTATTAGCTTCGTTGATTTTAAGTTGCTCTGCGTTAGCGTCTTTTTGCTCGATAATACCAACAACCTGTTGTTGTCCATCAATTTCTTGACGAACAATACGGCCATACCCATTTGGGTTAGCTAAGTTTACGGTTAATAGCGACATACCATTGTCTGGTTTAACGGCGAGTAAGCGCTCTAACGTTGAAACTTTAGTTAAAGGCACATCTCCGTAGAGTACTAATACGTTTTCGTCATCTTTCAAAAAGGGGGAAGCTTGGTCGACAGCATGGCCTGTGCCTAATTGTTCTACTTGCTCAACAAACGTTAAGTCGTCACCCGTAATACGTTGCTGTAATACGTCACCACCAAAACCATACACAACATAGATATTATCTGCGCCTAGTTGACGTGCACTATCAATAACATGGCCAACCATTGGCTTGTCAGCAATACTGTGAAGAACTTTTGGTAAAGAAGAGCGCATGCGAGTACCTTTACCCGCGGCAAGAATAACAACTGAAAGTGACATGATAAATCCATTAATTGTAGCTATTTATAATGCGCGTATTGTAACCAAGTTACGGCTTACTTTACTAGAGGTATAGAGCATTTCGGGGGTGATTTTTTGTCTTACGGCATTGTAAGCGGATTATACAAAGGGGGTATACGAATAACGTCACTCATGGGAGGCATTGTTGTCATCCTCGAAATGTTTTTTCGAGGATGACTTATTTTAGCTTCACGCTGGTAAAGTTAAATTAAAAAGTTATTTAACTCTATTTAAAGCTACTTAAAGCTTAACGAGCGTTAATATTTCTTCTGGCTTATATTGACGCAGTAAACTCGCTAACTCTGGTTTACATGAACCACATTTAGTACCACATTGCAGTTTTTCACCCAGTTCCTCAACACTGATACAACCACCTTCAATAGCCTCTACAATAGTTTTTTCGCCTACGTTATAGCAGCTACAAATTTGTTTACCTTGCTGAAATTCTTCGCTCGCTAAACCTAATAGTAATGACTGTATTGTGGCAAAATCTAACGCTTGTTCTGCAAATACATGGTCAAGCCATGATTGTTCTAGTTCAGGCCAACTTGCTGAAAAATAACTTAAGAAAGCAAGCTTACCTGCTTGTAAACAAACGACATAAGACTTTTCTTCTTGAATAAACGTTAACCATTCGCCTTGTAAACCACTGGTTTGTTGGCACCATAATAAAACATCGGCTGTAGGCTCATTTAAAGCTGCTTGGTATGCATCACCGTAAGTGGCAGTACTTTTAACCCAAAAGTCAGCCTTCACGGTAATGTCGTTACTCATATGTAAACTTACATACTGTTTAAAGCTTTTTTTAGTTAACGCAACCGCGCCTTGTTTACTTTCTGGTTGACCTGAAATAGGGTCAACAACACCTTGATATAAGTTAGCAACATTGGCATGTGAAGCAAAAGATTGATTCCAATGAATAGGCATAAAACACTCACCTACTCGCTGTTTGTCATCTATTTTCACATGAGCAATAGCGCCGCCTGTCTTTGCTGTAATACTCAGCATGTCTTCATCTACAACATCCAACGCTTTGGCGTCAGTTGAATGGAGGTAAAGATAAGGCTTACTTGTATGTGCTGAAAGCTCGCTCGATTTGCCGGTACGTGTCATGGTGTGCCATTGGTCACGCAATCGGCCACTATTCATAACAAAAGGGTATTCTTTTGAGGTTGTCTGTACTGGCAATCTTGGCGTTACAGCAAAAAATTGTGCTTTGCCTGAAGGCGTAGTAAATTTACCGTCGGCATAAACACGTGCACAACCTTCTGGATAAGTGTCGTTAACAGGCCATTGAATTGGCGCTAGATCATTATATTCTTTGATCGTTAATTGGCTTAAACCACTTAAATCAAGTAATCGTTCACCCTTATTTTCAAACGCAGTTAATTGAGCATGCTCTTTAAAAACATCACTTGCATCGTTAAAATCAAAGCCATCAAAATTCATAGCTTTAGCAACATCACGAATAATTTCCCAGTCGTGCTTAGCTTGGCCTGCAGGTGTAACCGCATTGCGCTGACGTGAAATACGTCGCTCTGAGTTGGTCACGGTACCGTTTTTTTCTAACCAAGGTGTTGCGGGAAACTTCACATCGGCATAAGCCAAGGTATCATTTTTTTCAACACAATCAGACACAACAACGAGTTCACATTGCTCTAGTGCCGCAATAACTTTTGCACGATCAGGTAAGCTGACTACAGGGTTAGTGCCCATAATCCAAACCGCTTTAATTTCGCCTGAGGCCATTTTGTCAAACATCTCAACTGCTTTCGCGCCTTGCTTGTTTGCAATAGTCGGAGACTGCCAAAAGCGTTGTACTATGTCTTGGTGAGCAGGGTTATCAATGTCCATATGTGCAGCTAGTTGGTTGGCTAAGCCGCCTACTTCTCTGCCACCCATAGCATTAGGTTGACCCGTAATTGAAAAAGGTCCTGCGCCTGCTTTGCCTATTTTACCGCTCGCTAAATGGCAGTTAATAATAGTTTGGCATTTATCTACACCTGAAGATGACTGGTTAATACCCATCGAGTAGAACGTAATAGCTTTATCTGTTTCACAAAACAACTGATAGACCGCGCTAAGCTCACCGGCATCGACATCGCAAAATTCGGCTACTTTATCTATTGGCCAAATTGCCGCTTCTAACAGTGCGTTTTCGAAGCCTTCGGTATTTTCAGTAATGTACTGAGGATCTAAACCATTATGACCACTTAGGTAATTTAACAAGCCATTAAAAAAGGCAGCATCGGTACCTGGCTTTAATTGAATAAAGTTATCAGCTAATTCGCACGTGGCTGTTTTTCTAGGATCAATCACCACTACTTTCATAGCAGGATTAATTTTTTTAGCGCGTTCAATGCGTTGATATAGAACAGGGTGTGTCCAAGCTGCATTTGAACCCGTAATTAATAATAATTCGGTTTGCTCAAGATCTTGATAAGTACAAGGTACAACATCTTCACCAAACGCACGTTTATAGGCCGCAACGGCTGAAGACATACATAAACGCGAGTTAGTATCGATATTCCCTGAACCGATATAGCCCTTCATTAACTTATTAGCGATGTAGTAATCTTCAGTCAATATTTGACCTGACACATAAAAAGCGACGGCATCAGGACCATGCTCTTTAATGATGTGACTGAATTTATCAGCCACATGACCGATAGCTTCATCCCAGTTTACCTGTTCGTTAGCTATTTCTGGTGCTAACAAACGGCCTGTTAAGTCGATAGTATTAAGTAAATTACTGCCTTTAACACACAGTTTTCCATTATTGGCGGGATGATCAGCGGTACCAACTAAAGACACGGCTTTATTATCAGCGACGTTAATATCAACACCACAACCTACACCACAGTAGGCGCAAGTGCTTTGAATAAGTGATGGTTGACTGGTTGTCACTTTAGATGGAGAAAGTGATGCAGTGGCTACTAATTTGCTCATTTTGAATTCCTAAACGATATTTTTATACTGCGTATTGAAGGCAAGGTAAAGCGAGGTACTTATTAACTAAAAATTAGCCTACTAGAGGCTAATTTTAAAGGTAACAGGACAGAAAAGTTATTAAATACTCATCCTACTTTGACGACTTTCAACACCGCTTATGCTTTGTTGAAAGTCAGTATAATCCCTAGTAAAAAATTTGTACTTGTTGGTTTTCAATACGAATATCGTAAACAGCAATAGTTTGCTCTTCTTGTAAACATTTACCGGTTAGTAACGAGTAATGCTGTTTATATAAAGGCGATGAAACAACAGGCTCATCGTCAATACTGCCAATTAAACCACGGTACAACACATTCGCTTTACCAATAGGGTCGTAGTTACCAACAGCATATATTTTTTCTTCGCTGTTAGGCATATGAAAAATAGCCACTTGCTCATCTTCACCGGCAGTATTAGCAATTAAAGCGCTGATACCAGAATCTTTTACTAGGTCACTTGTATCACAGATAGTTTTCCATGATTTTTCAGTATGTGTAGTCATTATATTGTGTTCCTATTAAACCGTTTCTGCTGTTGCATCAATGATGGTTACGGCAATTTTTTCTTCGCCACGTGCTGGACGTATTTGCTCACGCTCAGTAACAAATTGAATATTAGTATCTACTTTGTCTGAGTTAACGAAAGGTTGGAAGCGCTTTAATGCTTCTGGATCTTCAATCGTTGTTTTCCACTCACATTGATAAGTACCGACAATAGATTCCATTTGCGCTTCTAGTGCATCAGTAATACCTAAGCTATCTTTCATAACAACGTCTTGTAAGTAAGCTAAGCCGCCTTCTAAGTTATCCATCCAAGTAGAGGTACGTTGTAATCTGTCACCCGTTTGTACGTAGAACATTAAAATGCGATCAACATACGTTACTAGCGTTTCATCATCTAAATCAGTAGCAAACAAGTCACCATGACGTGGCTTCATACCACCGTTACCAGCAACGTATAAGTTCCAGCCATTATCGGTAGCAATAATACCTATATCTTTACCCTGCGCTTCAGCACATTCACGCGTACAACCTGACACACCAAATTTAATCTTATGCGGAGCACGTAAACCTTTATAACGGTTTTCTAAATCGATTGCCATGCTCATGCTGTCTTGAACACCGTAACGACACCAAGTAGAACCAACACATGATTTAACCGTACGTAATGATTTACCGTAAGCGTGGCCTGTTTCAAAACCAGCATCAACTAACTCTTTCCAGATAGGCGGTAACTGTTCAACACGTGCGCCGAATAAATCAACACGAGCACCACCGGTAATTTTGGTATATAAGTTATATTTTTTAGCGACTTCACCTAAAACAATAAGTTTATCTGGCGTAATTTCACCACCGGCAATACGCGGTACAACAGAATAAGTACCATCTTTTTGCATGTTACCTAGATAAGTATCGTTGGTATCTTGTAGTGATAAATGAGGCTTTTTAAGAATGTAATCATTCCATACTGACGAAAGTACTGAACCTGCTAATGGTTTACAAATTTCACAACCTAAGCCTTTACCATGTTTTTCGAGTAATTCATCGTACGTTTTGATTTTTTCAACGCTAATAATATCGTATATTTCACGACGTGAATAAGCGAAATGCTCACAAATATCTTTTTTAACTTCAACACCGCGTTTTTCAAATTCGTTATCGGCAACACTCTTAACAAGTGCAGCACAACCACCACAACCAGAGCCCGCTTTAGTACAGCTCTTAACATCTGCTACCGTTGTTGCGCCAGCATCTATAGAGGCGATAATGTCGCCTTTAGTTACGTTATGACATGAACAAATAGTCGCGGTATCAGGTAAGGCATCAACACCTAATGTTGGCTTATCAGCCGCCATGGGTAAAATAAGGCCTTCTGGTGATTCAGGTAATTCAATCGCATTAAGCATATACTGAAGTAACGTATCGTATTCACTGGTATCACCAATAAGTACTGCGCCAAGTAATACTTTTTTATCAGCAGAGACAACAATTTTCTTATATACGCCTTCAGGCTGGTTTTCGTAGGTATACGTTAATGAACCTTCCGTTTTAGCGTGTGCATCACCAATTGAACCAACTTCAACACCCATCAGTTTCAATTTGGTGCTCATATCAGCACCAGTAAATTCAGCGTTTTCACCACCAATGTGTTGTGCTGCAACTTTAGCCATTGCATAACCGGGTGCAACTAAACCAAAAATAAAGTTATTCCATAAAGCACATTCACCAATAGCATAGATGTCAGCATCTGATGTTTGACATTGGTTGTTAACAACAATACCGCCACGCTCGCCCATTGCTAGGTCAAATTCACGCGCAAGGTTGTCATAAGGGCGAATACCCGCTGAGAATAAGATTAAATCTGTTTCTAATTCGCTACCGTCGTTAAAGCAAAGTTTATAACGGCTAACATCACCTTTTTCAATAACGTTAGTGGCTTTAGAGGTATGAACTTGAACACCTAGGTCTTCAATTTTCTCTCTTAATAAACGACCGCCACCGCCATCAATTTGAACACCCATTAACTGTGGTGCAAATTCAACAACGTGTGTTTGTAGACCTAATTGTTTAATAGCGTTTGCTGCTTCAAGGCCTAATAAACCACCACCAATAACTACGCCAACTTTACTCACTTTAGCGCTAGCGGCAATGTCTTCTAAATCGTCAATAGTACGATACACTAAACAGTGATCTTGATCTTTTCCAGGAATAGGCGGAACAAATGGGTAAGAGCCCGTTGCTAAAATTAATTTATCGTAGTGGTATGCTTCGCCGCTTTCAGTCGTTACAACTTTAGCTGTTTTATCAATTAACGTTACTTTAGCGTTTGTTTTAAAGGTAACACCTAGTTCGTCATAATGCTCAGGTGTAGTCATTGCTAAATCTTCAGCGGTTTTACCACCAAAGTATTCTGACAAGTGAACTCTATCGTAAGCTAAGCGTGACTCTGCAGAGAGTACTGTAATTTCATAGTCAGAATTTTTTGCCATTTCTTCAACAAAATGATGGCCTACCATGCCATTGCCAACTACAACGACTTTAAATTTTTTCAATAACTCTGTGTCTGTGCTCATAAGGACAATCCTACTTATAGTGCGAGAATGAAATAAAACCCATTAGTAACCAAGACGTTCTTCAATAAGGTTTCATTCATGATGCTATTAGTAGAGCAATTCAGATGCCAAGTTAATATCCTCTTAAATAACAAGGAATTGGCATTAGGTTCATTGAATATCATTAGGGTTATGCACTAGCTTGATGACAAGTAAGCACTAAGACGGTGCAAGTTATTACAAAGTGTAAATAGGCTAAATGCTGATTAATGAGGAGAATAAAAAAGCGTCATTAAAGGGAGAGCGCTTTTTGATGAGTTATTTACCGCTAAAACTATACGCAGTAAGAGTCTACTCATAAAATAACGAACACTAATTAGAAATACTCAATATCGCGATAGTCAAAATAGAAAGGAATAGAGCGGCATAAAACTACAATAATATTTGCTACTTTATTTATACGGGCCATAGTTACTTTTGGGGTGTAACGATCACAATTTTCTATAAGGCTTTTGAAGTGATAAAAACTAACACGTTTACAATAACGTTATGCCGCGGTAAATAATCAGAATATAGAATGACTCTATTTGAATTATTATTTTTGCTTAAAGATATTTTAATTCCCGCTGATGTCGAACACTTTAAATGATAACAGAAATAATAAGTATACTTTACTGTAGAAAAGAGCATTAAAACATCGACGAGAACCAAGCTTAATCACTTGGTAATATTTATCAGCTCTTTGTATATTTTTACCATTATTTAAGCGTGTTTAAGAAGACGACTCAAACACACTTAAATTTTTCAGGTCAAATTAATTAACTTGAATTAACTCTACTGTACCGTCTTCTCTAATCTCAGTAATAGAACCTTTTGGCTCTTTCATAAAGAGTAAAGTAATAAAACCAACAACAGCGGTCGCGGCAATAACCAAGAAGAATACTTGGTAGCTCACCATCGATAATACGGTTAAATAAACTACCGCACCAACATTACCGTAAGCACCTGTCATACCGGCTATTTGTCCTGTTAATCTACGTTTGATTAAAGGAACTGCAGCAAATACCGCACCTTCACCTGCTTGCACAAAGAAAGAACATGCCATGGCAGCAACTACGGCTAAAACTAACGGCCAAGAACTGTCAATTAATGACATTGTAAAATAGCCAACAGCTAAACCTGCAGTTAATATTAATAACGTTTTCTTACGACCATACTTATCACTTAACCAACCGCCACCAGGACGCGACATTAAGTTCATAAAAGCATAAAGCGATGCAAGCATACCTGCATAAACCATATCTAAACTGAACGTTTCGGCAAAGAATAATGGCAACATCGATACAACAGCTAACTCAGAGCCAAAAGTAGCGAAATATAAAATGTTAAGTACAGCTACTTGTTTGAACTCATAACGGTGTAATTCAGGTACTTCTTCACTGAATAAGTGGCCGTTTATTTGGTAGGTCTTTTTTACTTCTGCTATGAACAATAAAACTAAGCCAACATAAGCAGCTAAGGCCATATTACTTGACAGTAAACTCACGCCACTCGGTGATAGTTTCCAGGTTAATAAGGCTAAAGCACCATACATAGGTAACTTCATAATAAGTAATAAGTAAAAGTCTCCAACACTAGTCACTTCCATCGCACCCGATTGCTTAGGCTTAAAGTAAGTAGCACCTTTAGGTGTATCTCTAACATTGGCATACCAGATAAAACTAAAGCCTAAGCTAAGTAAACCTGTTAAGCCAACAGCGTAACGCCATGCTTCTTCAACACCAAACGTATCGCCAATGTAAAGCGCTAATAAGGGTAATGACATGGCAGCAGCTGCTGAACCAAAGTTACCCCAACCACCATAAATACCTTCTGCAGTACCTAACTCGTTAGCCGGGAACCATTCACTCACCATACGAATACCAATAACAAAACCGGCACCAATAAAACCTAATAAGAATCGAGATAAGGCAGCTTGTTCAAAGTTTTGCGCTAAAGCAAAGCCAAAACAAGGCAAACTACATACCGCCAGTAATACGGCAAAGGTAAGCCTAGGACCATATTTGTCGGTTAACATACCGATGATAACTCGCGCAGGTATGGTTAACGCTACGTTAAGAATAAGTAGTGTTTTTATCTCACTACTGCTTAATCCTAAGCTATCAGCAATAACCGCTAATAATGGTGCATGGTTAAACCACACAAGGAAGGTTATGAAAAACGCCATCCAACTTAAATGGAGGGTTTTCATTTTTCCTGTAAACGACAACAACTTAATACCAGCCTGACCACTCATTACTTTCTCCCTTAAATTTATATAACGTACATATAGCAAACAGAATGCCAATCAATTAATTAATTTTATTACCATAAATATCAATAGGATAGAATATTTCACTATGAAAAAAAAGAAGATAGATGCACAACACATAAGGAAACGCACCTAGATAGTGCAAAGAAAAAGTAAAAACGTAATGATAGTCGGCAATTGTTTCATTAAGTTAAAACAGTAAACTAACCTATATTTTTGATGTTGAGCTTGAGCTTGAATGAAAAGTCACTATTAGTCTGTATGATTACAATATAATAATAAGATTTTCATAGACCATATTACTCTGCCTTACATATTACTTGTCTTAATAGACTTATATTTATTAAATGAACGATTAAGTACTCCATATATTAATCCTTTAACTCGCTAAATTAAGTCAATGACAAACACTGCCACTATAGGCGCCCAGTGGTGCATTTTAAAGTTTGCAAGCCGTACTTTGGTGCATTAATAATAAAGCCCGAATGAAAAAAATTAAAATAGTGTTATATAACAACATCTTAATCTATGGCTCGTTTTTTGCTTCGGCTGCCTATCATTTGTAAATTTTACAATTAATTAAACCAAGGTTTTACATGAGCGAATCGTCTTTTAAACAAAATTTCTTATCCCTTCAGGGGAAATCAAGAATTCTTCATAGCACATGGTTAGCATTTTTTATTACCTTTTTAGTTTGGTTTAGTCATGCTCCATTAATGTCTACCATTAAAGCAAGTATGGGCTTAACCGACATTGAAGCCAAAATACTCTTAATTTTAAACGTTGCCTTAACAATACCGGCACGTATTGTTACTGGTATGCTAGTTGATAAATATGGCCCACGTAACTCTTATACCGCCATGTTAGTAGCAACCGCTATTTTATGTTTTTTCTTTGCTTCCGCTCAAAATTTCGAAACGTTAGCTTTAGCCAAATTTTTAATGGGCTTTGTCGGTGCTGGCTTTGTTATTGGTATTCGTATGATCAGTGAGTGGTACCCTGCAAATCAATTAGGATTAGCAGAAGGTATTTATAAAGGTATGGGTAATGTAGGCTCCGCAGTGGGTGCAGGCACTTTAGTATATATTGCGAGTTTATTTGGTGGCGAAGACGGTTGGCGCTATGCCATTGCGTCAACGGGTGTAATAGCCTTAATCTATTCGGCCTTTTATTACTATGCCGTAACCGATACTCCAATAGGTGCAACCTATTTCAAACCGAAAAAATCGGGTGGCCTTGAGCTTACCAGTAAACGCGATTTTATATTCTGCTTATTGTTTAATATCCCGATGGTAGCAGCATTAGCTATTTTAACATGGCGCGTTACCGACGCTGGTGTGGTTGCAGGTACAGGCAGCGACATTATAGTTGCTGCTGGTTTAATCAGTGATTTGGCTTCTTATATTATATACGGTGTATTACTCGCACTGATTGGTTATCAGTCTTGGAAGTTATTTGAAGTAAATAAAGAGATGTTACAATCACCACCAATGGATGAAATTTTACAATATAAATTCAAACAGGTAGCCATTTTAAGTATTGGCTACGCGGTAACGTTTGGCGCAGAACTTTCTGTTATCTCTATGTTGGCACAATACTTTGAAAGTAAATTTTTAGTTGCCGCTGCCGCTGCCGGTATTTTTGGTGCTTGTTTTGCTGCTGTTGATGTTATTTCTTGTCCGTCTGGTGGCATGATCAGCGATAAGTTAGGCCGTAAAAAACCGCTCATTATTTTATTAAGTGGCGCCTCAATTGGCTTTTTTGTTATGTCGATGATTACACCCGAGTGGCCGCTTGCTGCTGTAGTCGCTACCATGATGATTTGTTCATTTTTCTTAGGCTCTGCTGCAGGTTGTGTTTTTGCTGTTGTACCTTTAGTTAAACGTAAATTGACGGGACAAATTGCAGGTACGGTGGGTGCTTATGGTAACGTAGGTGCGGTAGTATTTTTATTAGTCTTTTCTTTTGTATCGCCATCCACATTTTTTGCCACCATTGCAGCGGGTGTTGCTTTTGCGGTAGTTTGTTCATTATTTTTAGATGAGCCAAAAGATAAAATGGCAGAAGTAATGCCAGACGGTACAGTTCAAATGATTGATGTTCATTAAGACAATCGCGAGTAACTATATACATTAAGCGACAATTTATACGCAGGTAATAAGCATGGTAGATAAGATAACGAATGAATTAAGCTTTACCGTAGCACAACGTTCTGTTGCCGGTAAAAAACCGCAGAACGAGGATGCTATAGGTATAAGACTACCTACCGACGCCACATTAATCAATAAAGGCGCTGTTGCCGTTATTGCTGATGGCGTTAGTGCTGCTGAAGCAGGCAAAGAAGCCAGTGAAACCTGCGTACGAAATTTTTTATATGATTACTACTCAACACCCGATAGTTGGAGTGTTAAAAAATCAACCTCGCAAGTATTAACAGCACTTAATCGTTGGTTGTATAGCCAAGGTCAGCAATATAATGATGCGCAAAAAGGCTATATTAGTACTTTCAGTACCATTATTTTTAAGTCGCAAACTGGCCACATATTTCATGTGGGTGATACGCGTATCTACCGCTTACGTAATGGCGAATTAGAGCAACTAACACGTGACCACAGCACTTATATTAATGCAAAGCAATCTTACCTAGCAAGAGCGATGGGCTTAGATGTAAAGCTTGATGTAGATTGTCGTAGTGTTGAGCTTGAAAAGGGCGATATTTTCTTTTTAAGTACTGATGGTATTCATGATTTTCTTAAGCCTAAAACACTCTTAACTGAGTTAAGCGCGCTGACTCAAGAAAACGATGAACTTGTCTTTGAACAAACCTGTGAAAAAATAATTGCGTTAGCGTTAGCCAGCGACAGTGGCGATAACTTAAGTTGCCAAATTTTACGTATTGATAACCTACCCGAAAAAACAATGAATGAAGCGGGTCGCAAACTCTCTGAACTACCCTTCCCCCCGTTCATGGAAGATGGCACCATATTAGATGGTTACAAAATTGAAAAGTGCTTACATGTCAATAATCGTAGCCAAGTTTATGTCGTGCGTGACGTTGAGACCAATGAACGCTTTTGCATGAAGACACCCTCAATAAATTTTGATGATGATTTACCTTATATTGAACGCTTTATTATGGAAAGCTGGA
>Ga0308012_10001067_pt1 | contig 15193 bp, 13 predicted proteins | sample Neamet179_FD_203133 | JGI IMG/M metagenome (GOLD analysis project Ga0308012, IMG submission 203133) | Marine microbial communities from water near the shore, Antarctic Ocean - #179 | ecosystem: Environmental > Aquatic > Marine > Unclassified | place: Southern Ocean | collected 2014-07-25 | reverse complement strand
TGGTTATTAGTATTTATATGCATGATTTTTGGGATATGGCAGAAGGTATAGAACAGACCCACGAATTGCAGAATTTCGTTAAAAATATGGCCATAATGTCTGGTCTATTGATAGTGGCTGCAGTAGGAACAGGAAAATTCAGCCTAGACAATAAACGTTAATATAAACTTTATGGTGGCTTGCTACCAAACAATGCGGAGGCCAGGTTTACTTGGCTATTTATGAGCCCACCAATCCACCACTAATGCTTGAATGTGGGCATTTTCACTGTGGCTAACTGGGAGGTTCAGTTAAAGCATTACGTTAGTTTTGAGTGCGCATTGGAGATTGTAATGTACCAGCAAAAATATTGTACAATGTGGTCAACCTTCGTAACGTAATTGCGCATATACCTTATTGTTATAGGAACAAAATTATGAATTATACTCCAAGCCAAAATCGTTATGACAAAATGGTTTACCGCCGTTGTGGTAGTTCAGGGCTCAAGCTACCCGCCATTTCATTAGGATTGTGGCATAATTTTGGTCATGATTTTCCACATCAAATAAAACGAGAAATTTGTCAGACTGCTTTCGATAATGGAATCACACATTTTGACCTTGCGAATAATTATGGCCCGCCTGCGGGCAGTGCAGAAGAAGCATTCGGAGATATTCTAAAAACTGATTTTTCTGGGTACAGAGATGAATTAATAATCAGTTCAAAAGCAGGATATGACATGTGGCCGGGACCATATGGTGAATGGGGAAGTCGGAAATATTTGATTGCGTCTTGTGATCAGTCATTAAACAGAATGGGGTTGGATTACGTCGATATTTTCTATTCACATCGCTTTGATCCTAATACACCTTTAGAAGAGACTATGGGCGCATTGGACCACATCGTTAAATCAGGGCGAGCTTTGTATGTGGGAATATCCAGTTATAACAGCCAGCGCACCAAAGAAGCCGTGAAAATCTTAAACGATTTAGGCACCCCATGTCTCATTCATCAACCAAGCTACAACATGATTAATCGCTGGGTTGAAGATGATAACCTTCTCGACACATTGGAAGATCTAGGTCTTGGGTCAATTGCGTTTACACCCCTTGCTCAGGGACTGCTGACAAAAAAATACTTAAATGGCGTGCCAAATGATAGTCGCGCAGTGCAAGGTAAAAGCCTTGATAGGGGCAAACTTAAGCCAGAACTCATCGAGGCACTGAACCAGCTGAATGACATTGCCTCTAGCCGTGGCCAGACTTTACCGCAAATGGCTTTAGCTTGGGTTTTACGAGGTGGCCGAGTGACTACTGCTCTCATTGGAGCTTCAAAGCCCGAGCAAGTTTTGGATTGTGTTGGTGCTATTGAGAATCTAGATTTTACAGATGATGAACTTTCAAAAATCGATTATTTATCCAGTGATCAGGGTATAAATCTCTGGGCGGCATCTTCAGAATCATAGTGCCTCGGCTTATAAAAATTCGAGTGAGCTCTGTCAGAGTAGTTAGTCGCCAAATAATGAACACTTAACCTGAGGCTCGGGTTATTTAATCCCGTAGAGACCTATATGAAATATAACTGGTTAATTATCATCAGCTTAGCTGTATTTATAGTGCTAATAATGTCAACTATTATCGGCTCGCGCTGGTATAACGCAGAATACACCGGCGCGAAAAGCCTAGGCTTAATACAGGGGCAGCTAACAGAGTGTAGTAAAAGCCCAAACTGTGTCAGCAGTCAAACTACACAACGCAGTAAGTATATCGCGCCTATTAATGCCAGTGACACACCTGAATTAACATGGTTAATGTTGCGTGATGTTGTTGATAAGATGCCACAGGCTTTATTGATAACAGAAAATGAGAACTACCGGCATTATCAGTTCACTACCCCAGTGATGGGGTTCATTGACGACGTTGAATTACTATTTGACCGTACTGGGATGCTGATTCAAGTAAAAAGCGCTTCTCGTGTAGGTCAGTCTGACATGGGGGCTAATCGTAATCGTGTGAAGTTATTACGTGACAGTCTAAATGAGGCATTGAGCCGCAAATAATCCCCCTTAGGGTGTAACAAAAGTGTCCAAATATACTGTACCACTACAATAAGACCTGTGCACTGCAGGGAGTAAAGCCCATAGCTAGTCTCTCATTGTTGTTATAAGTGATCATTATGTAGCTGTACGCAGGGCTTCAGCAGGATCTAACTTGGCCGCGCTACGGGCCGGAAAGTAGGCAGCTAAAACACACATTATCAAAATGAGACCGCTGGTGGCAGCAATGCTACTTAAGCTTGCAGTTAGGGGTAGCTGGCCTGCTACGGTAAACATGCGCGCGGGACCACGACTACCTTCAAAAGACAAAGATTCAATGGCTAGTATGCCTATCTCTGCTAAAACTAGGCCGCTGACCGTGCCTAGAACGGCCAAAATAATGGCTTCGTAGATGAATAATCGAAACACATTCGACGCCTGTGCACCCATGGCACGCATGTTGCCAATTTCCGCAACCCTTTCTAGTAACACCATGCGATAACTGTTGGAAATACCAACCAAGGTAATGACTAACATAATGGCAAAGATTATTTTTGCCACCCAATCAAGCCCATTCACCACGGACATGACGCTTTCCGTGACATCGTCCAAGTTAGTGACATCAAATTGCGTGCCCTGCCAAGGCTCATCAATAAAAGTGCGAGAACCGGACATCATGCCTCGCATGGCCCTCATACCTCCCTCATCTTCTACCACTGGCTTAAGGCTGGCTAGTTGACTAAATTGCTGTTTGAGCTGTTCGGTTACCTTGTGCATCTGCTGCATATCTTCTAGTACAAGGTTAACTCGTTGGTACTCTGTGGGTTCAATATTAAGCATGGCGTTTACAGACTTTAAGCTAGCATAGGCACTGGAACGTCCAAAACTACCCTGGTCAGCAATCAGCGCTACCACTTGCCATTGCAATAGGTTCTGCTGACCACTGGCGGTGGCACCTTTGACCAGTACAGTATCACCCAAACTTACACCCATCTGGCGGGCTTTATTCATAGGTAGTGCAACGCTATTGCCTTGTTCGATAGCGTTTAGGTCTCCGCGTATTACGCGCACCTTTTTCTCTAGCAGAGTTTCATTGGCAAGCTGCACACCTTGTACTTGGATCGAGTCAGTTTTGCTGCCAAATACAAACTGTGCACGCACGCTTGAGCGGCGTTTCGTTTCTACCAATAGGACATCCAAGCTGGCTATGGCCTGGTCGATAACCTGGGACTGATTAATGCGTGATGTTGAATAGCCTTTAGGAGAAACAACTTGACCGGAAATGTATACATGACCACCCAAGGCGGCGCTGAAATTGGTTTTTATGGCGTTACCCATAGCACCCGTCAAACTGTTGAGTAGCGTAATCGACAGCATGCCAAAGGCAATGGCGCTAGCCAGCAAAAAGCTGCGCTTCTTTTGGCGAAAGACATTGCGAAATGCGAGTTTGAACCAAGTCATGATAACTCCTTAGCTTTGCATGGCGGTTACGGGGCTGACCTTAAGCGCTATGGCTAAGGGATAAAGACTGGCCACTAAGGCAGCCACAACCATCATGCCCAGAGCACTGGCCACGGCGTTAAGAGACAAACCTGGGTACAATTGCTCGCCACCAAAGATGAGGGCAAAGAAGGCATTGGGAGGGCTTATGCCCGTATTGCCTAAGATGCCCGTTATAATGGCTGCCATAGTAATGCCCGCCACTCCAGCTGCAATTGCCAGCACTAAAGTTTCCAGCAAAATGAGCCGGCGCACGAGACTTTTTTGTGCCCCCATGGCGCGCATTGTGCCAATTTCAACAATTCGTTCGGTCACGGATATCACCAAAGTATTCATAATAATAATGATGGAAACGGCGGCTATTAAAACCATAAAGCCGTTTAGCACCCAGCCCACACTGCTGGCCATTTGTGCGGTAAAGCCAGCTGCTTGTTCCCAATCACCTACTTTCCACTCCAAATTTTGTTGTTTTATCCACTGTTGTAGTTGCCGCTGAGCAGATTTAACATCTGCCCCTGGAGCTAACTGTACAATAACAAAATGGTATTGTTGGCTAGTTTGGTTAGGAGTGGGCCGATTGACCTGTAGGCTGCTAAGCAATTCGGCTTCTATGCTGGCGGCATCACTTTCGTTAGTTACCGCATCTTCAAATAGACCACCACCAAACAGATCCGATTCGCTAGTTTCGCCGATCAGAGCCTGATCGTCAGCGCTGAGTTCGGCACTGACGCTAGTGTCTACATTTAGGCTAAATAAACCCTGGCTGGTGGTTAAATCTATTAAACTCATAAAGCCTAGCTGTGGCGCGGCTGTGGTTTTAAAATTGAAAATGCCGGATATGCTGAGGGAGCGAATTTTGGTGCCAGCATCATTGGTTACGGCAATCTGGATTTCATCACCCACCTGCACGGATTGACCTTGGCTTTTGCTATAGGCATCTGCGACGCTTTGGTTAAGGGCTATACCTGCACTACCAGGTTGCCACAAACCGCCATCTATCCATTGTAGGTGCTGACTAAAACCAATGTCCTGCCAGGCGGCTTGGTCAACGCCCCACAACATGGTGCGAGCTTGGGCACCAATACCATTCTCTATGCTGCCAAAGCCCACGGTTTGTGGAGATAGTTGACTAATGTAGGGTAGTTGGCTGAGGTCTGGCAATTGTTCGCCGTAGCTGGGCAAACTGGCCTTAGTACCGCCACCAAAACCGGAAAAAATGCTTGTATTGTCGTCTTCCGGTGGGCTGCTTGCGGATTGGGCCTTGTTTGCGTCAGGTCTAGGTTTTTCTGCATCTGGTTTGACCTTAGCTTGGCGTCGTTGCAGCTCTATGGCTTTGCTGTCGGCGTAGATAAACAGGTCGCCACTGTATTGCTGGGTAAAGCTGGCCTGCATGTTGGTGCTGAGGGTGTGCATGATGGAATTGCCCGTTACCAATAGGGTCACGCCAAAGGCCATCAGCGCGCCCACGATCAGGCTTTTACTGCGGTGCTGTAAGAGGTTGCGAAGAGCTAATTTTAATAGCATAGATAACCTTAAGCGCCTGCGTCAGTTACTGAGCTATCGATGCCAGCAGTGCGATAGTCCTCTTCCACCAAGCCATCACGTATTTTCACTACGTGATCCGCTACTTCCAATACCTGTGGGTCATGGGTAGAAAATACAAAGGTAGTGCCCAGCTGTTGATTCATCTCACGCATAAGGTGAATGATTTGGTCACCCGTTTTGGAGTCTAAATTGGCCGTTGGTTCGTCTGCCAAAACTATAGTTGGCTTGGTGGATAAGGCCCTGGCAATGGCCACGCGCTGGCGCTGACCTCCAGACAATTCGGCTGGACGACGCTGAGCGTAGTCTTTTAATCCAACCTTGTCTAACAAATAACTAACCCATTCCTGCTTGTCGCTGGCACTCCAGCTGGCATAAGGGTTGTCTTTCCCGGAACCTAATAGCAATGGGAATTCCACATTTTCGTATACGTTAAGCACAGGGATAAGGTTAAAACTTTGAAAAATGAAACCCAGTTTCTCATGTCGTAACTGAGTAATTTGTCGATCATTAAGACTGGAGGTTTGAACCCCTTCGATGACCACTTCACCTTGGCTAGGGGTATCGATACAGCCAATCATATTGAGAATAGTCGACTTCCCGGAACCAGAGGGTCCACAGATGGTAAAAAAGTCGCCTTTCTGTACGGTAAAGCTAACACCCTGCAAGGCAGGGACTATGGTGCTTCCCAATGGGTAGTTCTTGTGAACTTGCTGAAACTCGATCAGTGGCATAACAGGCCCTCAATTATAAGCATAGTCATAGATCTGATGTCAGTATGGCAATAGTTAGTAACATTGGAAATAGGCGTGTGTGATGGAATGTGTAAAAGAATTGTAAAGGTATTTTAATCTACATCAGGCTAAGGTACTTTTAACCAAGCCCTTTTATGTTGGCCTCAGCTGTGAGGCGAGTTCGGAAATTCTATAGGCACAAGCTATGAACCTACACCGCCGTTTTACTGCATCTGCGAAGGTGCTAACGCTACAAATTCTCTCATTATTTTTTTTGTTGCACGGATCAAGTACCGCGTATGCTGCGAATTCCATTTTGGACAACATCGACAAAAACACCAACCAACGCGACACTGATATATCATTAGTGGCCACCATGATTCGTGAAGATGTGGAAGACGGTGCCGATAAACGCGTAGTGCGGATGTTTCGTCGTGACCGTGATGATAAATTTTTGATGTTATTCCAAGAACCCAGCTTCAAAACTGGCCAAGGATACCTGCGCATAGACGATATTTTATGGTTTTATGATCCCGAAAGTCGCAAATTTTCACACCGTTCCATGCAGGATCGGTTTGATAACTCCAGTGCTCGTAACTCAGATTTTCGTCGTTCTAGCCTGCAAAATGACTACGATGTGGTGCAACAAAAGGAAGGTAATCTAGGTAAGTTCCCAGTGTATATTATGGAGCTTAAAGCCAAACATGATGAAGTGAGCTTTCCCAAGCGTGTGCTGTATGTACTCAAGTCACCCAATTTGATTTTGAAGGGCGAAGACTACAGCCTCAGTGACCAACTATTGCGCACTACCTATTACCCGTCCTATACCAAATCCAGCAACATTTACATTGCCACTAAACGTATTTTTGTCGATGCCGTCATTAAGGGCAACAAAACCACCTTTGCCTTTAATCAAATAAGCACCACGCAGCTGGCCGATTCCACTTTTACCAAGGCCTATGTAGAGCGTGTGAATCGCTGATCAAACGTTTATTGAGAGAACTGAAAAATGAATATTACGAAGCTCATTTCAGTACGACTGCCAGTACAATCACCAACCAAACTGTCAATCTTAGTATTAACCCTACTGTTAGTTATCAGTTTGCCAAGTATTGCGGCTGGTGACCCTGCGGATGCCTTGTTTGACGAGAACAGTTTATTTGGGGGCGACGATGGCGACAGCGGCAGCTTATTCGTGGAATCTGGGGCTGATGACACCAACCTCGCCGAGCAATTCATGGCAGGAAGTGACCCTGTAGTGATTAACGGTAGCATCGCTATAAAAGACACATATACCCATACCAATAATGCAGCAACGGGAATAAAAACCAGTAACCGATTCTCTGCATCTGGTGTTGTTACTGCAGATGTGCGCCCGTCGATGGATTATCGCCTGTTGCTCAAAGCCGATTACACTATCGCAGAGGGTAGTAATAGCACTACCCTGAGAGAAGGTTTTGTGGATACTAGTTTTCAAGACACCGTATTCGTCCGAGCGGGTCGCCAAACGTTACACTGGGGTACCGGTGTCTACTTTAGCCCAGCGGATTTGATTAGCAACGATGCCTTGGATGCTGCCGATCCTGAGGCCGATCGTATTGGCACCAATGCCATCAAAATTCACCGCCCCAACAACAATGACAACTACTACGTCTACCTTATTCCTAATACCCAAGGCAGTGGCATGCATGTGGCGGGTAAAGGCGAATGGATGGTGAATGACAGTGAGGTGACCTTGGCCTTAGTGGATCAAGTCCAAGGAGCTACTAGCGTTGGTCTCACCATTGCCCAGCCCACTAGTTGGGGTAAGTGGTATGGCGAATATGTACTCAGCCATGGCGTCACTACTAAAGCCTTGGATATCAATATGGTAGCCAGTGATCGCAGAGCTAGGTGGTTACAGCAAGCCACCTTAGGCGGCTCTTATACTGTGAGTGATAGTGGTGATTACAACATCAGCGCCAGTGGCCAATATTATTACAACGGCCAGGGATATGACGTGGCACATTGGCGCAATAATTCCAATGCCTGGGCAGCCCTAATGGCTAACGGTGACGTGGATACGAGACTATTTTCACGCCAATACATGGCGACTAGCATACGTTGGAGTGGTATGTACGATTCCAAACTCAGCAGCTCTTGGTCACTGCTACAAAATCTTACCGATCAGTCAAACAGTAATACCCTGTCCCTATCCTATCGGCCTTTGGACGAACTAAGTGTCAGTATCCGTCGTACTCAAACCAATAGCCTAGCAGCTGGGCAATATAGCCCCAAAGGCCCTCAGTCCAGCTATAGCGTTAGTGTGTCTATGTGGAATAAAAAGTTTTAAGCGGGCTCGAAACAACCAGATGCAGGTATAACTCTAGTGATGCCGTAAATTTGGCCACCTAACAACAAGATGTTACGATCATCTCTTGATAATTAACTGGGCGTTTAATGCAAACAGATCAAGGTATGTAAAATGTCTAGGTTTCTAAAGTACTGTCTATATTTGTTGTTAATGCTTGCGGCCCCCCTAGCAATTTATGTTTATGTGAACATAGCACCAGATAGATCTGTTGAAGAACTTAGCCAACGATGGTCTCAAGAACCCTCTCAATTTTTAAATATTGCTGGCATGAATGTTCACTTAAGAGACGAAGGCCCAAAAACTGACAATGAACCCATTGTGTTAATACATGGCACAAGTGCGTCATTACATACTTGGAATGGTTGGGTGGATGCCTTAAAAGAAGATCGTAGAGTCATTCGTTTCGATTTGCCCGGATTTGGCTTGACCGGACCAGATCCAGAAAATAATTACAAAATTGAGCGCTATGCTGAAGTAGTTATTGCAGTGTTAGATGAATTGAAAGTTAAAAAAGCCGTATTGGCAGGTAACTCCTTAGGTGGTTATGTTTCGTGGGCAACCGCTGTGTTATATCCCAACAGGGTGTCTAAGTTAATATTGGTAGATGCCAGTGGATACCGTTTCCAGCCGGAGTCAGTTCCACTTGCATTTAAATTAGCACAACATCCTTTAGCCAGCTTACTGTTAAAAGACGTTTTACCTAAATCGTTGGTAGCGGATAGCGTTAAAAATGTATATGGGAATCCTGATTTAGTTAGTGATGAATTAGTTGACCGATACTACGATTTATCTCTTCGAGAGGGTAACCGTAGTGCGTTAAAGGCACGATTTAAACAAATGTCACCAGGATTTTTAGTAGATAAAATTAAAACGATTAGTGCGCCTACGCTTATCATATGGGGAGGGAAAGACCGGTTGATTCTTCCTAAGTTTGGACACCAATTCGATCAAGACATAACAAACAGTCACTTGGTTGTCTTTGATGAATTAGGGCATGTCCCTCACGAGGAAAATCCCCAATCAACCGTATTAGCGGTAAAGCAATTTTTGGAAGAGAATAAGCCAAATTAAGATTACTTTCTCATCACCGCCTGCTCTGCCTATCAGACAAAAGTACTTTACCCCGCTGGTAGTATGATTTCCATACTGAGTCGGGAACCATGCTCCCACCTGTAGCCCAGACAATATGAGTAGCCTGGTTCATTTTTTTCTCTAGCCCCTTAGAACATAGGTAATCACTATCTTTGAGTACTCGGGCAATGCCTGGAAGACCAGCAGCTGCTGACGGTTCCAGCTTGATGTTCTCTGTATCAGAAATAAGCGTAATTAGCTCATGAAGTACGTCGTCTTCAATAGTGTATATACCATCAAGCAATGGTTCCATGGTCCGACAAACTAGACCCGAAGGGCGGCTAACCGCCAACCCATCAGCGGCTGTAAGGCCATCAATTGCGTAATCCTGGGCGCATACTTTTTCATGCAAACCAGTGGCCAGTCCCAGAAGAACTGCCGGGGCATGTGTAGGCTCCGCAAATATGCAGTGAACATTGTCCCCAAAAGTAAGTTTCAGACCAAATGAAACCCCGCCTGGCCCTCCCCCAACGCCACAAGGCAGGTATATAAACAGAGGATGCCCTTCGTCCACTATAATGCCCTGCTTATCGAGCTGTTGCTTTAGTCGACTAGCCGCAACCGCATACCCTAAAAAAAGATCTCGTGAAGATTCGTCGTCAACAAAGTGGCTATACTCATCGCTTTCAGCATCAGCTCGGCCTTGTGCCACGGCGTGACCGTAGTCCGCTTCATACTCCTTAACCAAGGCACCTTTAATACGCAACAAATCCTTTTTCCATTGCTGGGCATCTGCTGACATGTGCACAATCACATTGAACCCTAGCTTTTTCCCCATGATCCCAATACTCAACCCTAGGTTACCTGTAGAACCCACAATCAGAGAGTAACCACTGAAAAATGAGCGAAAGCGATCCGTATCGAGTATGGAATAGTCATCGCCAAAATCTAGTATCCCTTTTTCAACCGCTAGTGTTTCGGCATGTTTCAGGACCTCGTAAATCCCGCCGCGAGCTTTAATAGACCCAGATATTGGCAATAAGTTGTCAAGCTTAATCATTAACTGACCGGGCAGATCCACACCACAATACTCTTTGAGTTTTGCTTGCATGGTAGGAGCGCTAACTAACTCTGATTCAATCACACCATCAAATACCCGCACCTCAGGAAAAACTTGAGAGAGATAGGGTCGAAACCTTTCAAGGCGATCAGCCGCTTCTAACTCATCTTCTTTTTTAAAATCGATAAGGTGACGAGCCTCATCAAACGGCAGAAGAGTAGGGTTCACCCAGAAGACTTCCTGGGTAGCGATTATTTCATCGGCTAAGGCAAAGTTTTTAGGCGGTTGTGTCATGATTCTAATATAACGTCCGGTATTTTATGTTGATTTTTTAGACTGTGATGTTCTGCTTTATTATAGGCTTGCACCAGGTCTGTTGGTGCCCAGAGCACCAAAGTTTAGACGTCTGGTGGGGTGCTATCCCCATCACCGAGTTGTAATTGCAGAACCACAGAGTCCATCCAACGGCCGAATTTGTAACCGATAGATTTAATAATGCCAACCTCCTGAAAACCCATATTTTTGTGGAAGTCGATGGACATAAAATTTTCTGAATCTCCTACCACTGCAATCATTTGGCGGAAATCCAACGCTGTACACAACACTATCAGGTCTTCAAGAAGGCGCTTGCCAAGCCCCATTCGTTGAGCTGTATCAGCAACGTATATTGAGTTTTCAACCGTATATCGGTAGGCAGGACGAGAGCGATAGGCAGATACGTAGGAGTAACCAAGAACGTCATCACCACGCACGGCAACTCGGTATGGATAACCCGCTTGGGTTGCCGCATCGCGCCGAGATACCATTTCTGCAAGAGAAGGTGGTTCTTCTTCCCAACTTGAGACACCATGAAGAACCTGGAGTGCATAGATCTGTTGAATAGTTGGCATGTCTTCATCACGCGCGTTGCGGATGATGATATCTGTATGTTGTTTGTTCATGCTGCCACCTTTATATATCAAAAAATGAATAATGGCGTGCAGAATGTGCCAACATCGCCTACCCCACTCCTGCATTTTTAGCTAAGATGGGTATTATTTACACCTTGTCAATTTCCAAACACCCCCTGCCCAGTCTTCAACATCGGTCCATAATTCGGCTTGCTTGGGATTGTTGATATCTAGTGGTTTACTCCGTTTGTGGGGCTTTAGTTCAATATACAAGGGCTGTTCTGGCACTTCACCCTCGTCAACTTTAAGAAGAAAGTAAGCCATTTTTCCGACCAGATGGCCTGCTTTTGTTAACCCAAGGTTCACTTCATGCTCAAGGTAGCTGGGATCTGTAGAAAGACCTCCCATGCGCCAGTAACCTTCTATTTTTACGCCATCGTTAGTCAGTAACATACGGCCTCTAGCCATGTCCCAGTTTTCAATCCGTCCTTTTACGTCGTCTCCATATTCCACTCTTCGCAGATTAAATTGGCATGTAATGGGTTGGGCCAACGTGGCTAGTTGATATGAACTAAAATCGAATTCAGTTTTATTAATAGGCTTAGACAATAATTGCTTTTTAGTCTCAGGGTTTAACTTTAATGGATAGAAGACAATACCTTGGTTTTTTGGCAACAACTTCTGTCCAGTCTGCTGCTTTTTCTTGCTAGTGCCAGCACCAGCACCGCAATCTAATCCCCGCCGCTGGGCTTCTGCCAAATAGTCAGCATTGTCTGCTTTCGACGTAACTAAGCGACACACTGATTTATCACTCCAACCCGACATGTCTGCCGCAAACACCGGAAAAGCCAATAGGCTTGCAACCAGAATACTAACCAGCAACATGGCTGGCACACGGCAGTAATAATAAATGAAGGGTAGTTGGGTCACGGCTAACTCCTTTTAAACAAACAATCTATGCAAACAAATGTTCAAACACACGTGGCAAATCCGGCTGATGGAATACCTGGCTAGCAATTAGGTCATGATCTAGGCCTAAAGACTTTTCGAGACAGGCTGCGCAAACAGACCGATAGTCTATGGTAGCCATGAGGTCTCTTTTTTCAAATTGATCTTTTTTACTTAATCCAGGCCAGTCGGTAACAATGCCACTACCAGACAACGTACCCCCAGCTAGCAAACCAACACTTGCATAACCATGCTCTGTGCCAAGAGTGCCGTTAACGGCTACGGTACGGCCAAATTCGGTTAGGGTTAAAATAATTGCATCATCCCATGCCTTGCCTAACCCACGCCGATAACCTGCGATCACATCATCAACCACAACCAACTGCCTTGCCAGACGCCCTGAATCTGTATCGCCTTTTTCAACCTGATTGGCATGAGTATCAAAGTTTTCAACGCGAATAACTGATACCACTGGTCCATCTACTTGCGCCATGGCCTGGCCAGCATATTTAGCCAAACTAGCTGGATCTCTTGGCACCTGCACATTTTCTTCACTTTTATTGGCCACCTTGGTGAATATTTGCGCCGCATCCATTTGATGCCCCATAGCAATCATTTCTACCAAATCGGCGGATGGTCGGCCAGATCCGCGAATGCTTGCTGGGTAGAAGTTATCGTTTTCATGGTGTCCACGTAAAATCAACGGCATCTCCAAAGACAAAGATCGCCCTGCGGCGCCCGCCAAGTCTAAAGCACGCCCTAACCAACCCGTTTTCTCACTAAATGGTGACAGGCCGCCACCTTGAATTATATTTTGGCCTTCAAAGTGGGAGCGTTTAGTGTACGGAAATGCCGTTGCGTGCACAGCGGATGCATGGCCTCGAGCCATCAACTGGGCATAAAACTTAAGTGATGGGTGTAGTCCAAAGAAGTCATTTAATGGTAAGTAACCCTCTGGTGAGATGCTTTTACGCATACGCATTAGGTCTGGGTCACCAATCGGTGGAATGGTGGCAAGCCCATCCATCCCTCCTTCTAAAATAATCACCGAAATACTGCCAGGTGGTTTGCCTTTTGCAAATCCTGAGGTAGGCATTCCAGCTAAAAAGAGTGACGCTGCACCAGCTTTAAGTATACTACGGCGGCCAACTGTTAACTTAGACATATTCCAACCCCATTAACTCCGGACTGCACATAAGGGTAATAAACTGGTCTCTAGGTGAAGCACCCACACTGGTTACTAAAACCCGAGTTTGCTCCGCCACCCCAATGCGGTCCATGATTTTATTGACAGGCAAGCGTGTATTACCATTTCTATAGATAGCGTCAGCAAACCGAATCCGTCGCTCAAACATTTCTGCGGACATCCATTCTGCTTTATCGTTAGAATAGCCATTGGGTTGCCGAGAGCTCCAAAATGACTGACCCAACTCTTCTAACACCGATTTACTACTCATGAGTTTGTCATTGTAATTGTCAAAGTCTTCCCAACCTTTAAAGTAGGTGGCTCCCGACAAACGAATAACCTGAAACAGCCACGTCATCGGCCACAGAAACTTGGCCTCGGGCGCGGCAATAGCAAGTTTAAACACTTGAGCATGAATAGTAGGCAAATCACCATTACTTTGGTGCCACGCCAACTTAACGGACTCAATTTGATCCTTGCTCGGATTATCGCTAACAAAGTGCTGGCAAAGTTTGGTGGAGAGGTGATTAATGGTGTGGTCGTGATTAGCAAGAAAGTCTGTTAACTTGCGTAGGCCGCCACGGCCAGCAGGAATGGTCTGCCCCATTACTTTTTTGGTGCCTGGCTCTGCCCAACGTTTTTTGTAGGCATTCCAATGGTTTGAGCCTCCAGTGTTTTTACGCATGTTGCTCAATTCTTCTGTGAAATCAGTTCCCCAACCTGCCAAAACTTGCGCGGCACCACGAATATCGTCTTCAGAATAACCAGCAGCAACAGAAACGGTATGTAATTCTAAAACCTCGCGCCCTAGGTTGTCATTTAGGCCAGACTGACAATCTTTACGTCGGCGGCAGTGTTTGGCGTGTTCCGAACGTTCACCAGCACTGTGTATGTTATCCAAATAAGTGAGCATGCCTGGGTGGGAAGTCATGCCATAAAGCATATCGGAGAAACTGCCATTGAGTTTGGCGAGGATGCCTTCGTCGATAGCATGACCAATTATATTGGAAGTATCGAAGGTATTACCAATGGTGAAGTGATTAGCCCAAAATGCCGTTAAACGTAGTTTAACTTGGTCTGCACCATATACGTTGCGGTGTACAAACTTAAGTTCGTCTTTGCTGCGCATTAAATTTTCGCGTATATTCGCCTTGCGAGCAGCTTCTGTGTCCTGACCATTTTTACCTTCACGCGCCTGATCATTTAAGGCCCTATTACGGCGCCACATACCGGCACGCTTGGCTAAATTTGGCTGTAACTCATCAGGCCATTCAGACACTTTTGCCCTAGTATTAGCAATACCCATAGCAGGTGACGGTGCCTGTAATTGAAGCCCAATCCAGGCTTCCATATCTTGCGGCAAGTCCTGATCATCACGAAACATCAGACCGATTCTTTGAGCAATTCTAAATTGCTTATTCATAACAGCGACCACCCCTTAAAAGTAGATAAAAGCCAGTTCAATGAAGGTATATTAAAAAACAACTAAAATAATGTACCATACCTAATCTAGGAATAATTCCTAATTAAGGTTAATGCCCTCACCTTGAACAATTTGCTAATAAAGCTTGCACAGCATCTGCTTGCTGTTCACTGAAGATGAGATTTCATGAGAGGTTAAAAGTAGGGTAGTGAATACTAAGCTTCTGGTAATACAGTTGAAATTGAGTTTTCAGCTAGCATGGCAGCGATATCATCACTTGGCACTTGGTCTGTAATAAGAATATCAAACTGACTTTGATCCTCCACAGCAATGGGTGCTCGCTGCCCAAACTTACCACTGTCAGCGACGATTATTCGTGTTTGCGCACGGGCCGCGGCTTCGCGGGAAAGATCAGCTTCCTGTATATCATGCAGCATAAAACCAATATCTGCATTGATTGCACCGATTGAAA
>Ga0308012_10001064_pt1 | contig 15229 bp, 10 predicted proteins | sample Neamet179_FD_203133 | JGI IMG/M metagenome (GOLD analysis project Ga0308012, IMG submission 203133) | Marine microbial communities from water near the shore, Antarctic Ocean - #179 | ecosystem: Environmental > Aquatic > Marine > Unclassified | place: Southern Ocean | collected 2014-07-25 | reverse complement strand
TATCTTTTCTAAAATACGTTCCGCCCCAAATAGGTCTTTCATCAGGTAAAACGATACAATTTAAAGGCCAACCACCTCTACCCGTCATTATCTGTACAGCGTTCATGTAAATCTGATCTACATCTGGGCGTTCTTCTCTATCGACTTTAATACAGACATATCGATCGTTCATCACAGCAGAAGCAGAATCATCTTCAAAACTCTCATGTTCCATAACGTGGCACCAATGACAAGCAGAATAACCGATGCTAACGATTACTAATTTATTTTCAACTCTAGCTTTTTCAAATGCTTCTTCTCCCCAAGGATACCAGTTTACCGGGTTGTGTGCATGCTGGAGTAAATACGGCGAAGTTTCGTCGATAAGCTTATTGGTATGTTTATAATCCATAGAATGTTTATGTTGAGATTGTACGCAAGAGCTCGTTAAAGCTAAAGCAAACAAAACGGTCAATAGTTTTTTCATGAGCTGTAATTTATAAGTTCAGCAAGATACATTTAATGACTAGTTAATAATGTTTGAAATAGTGAAAAAATGATTTATGATTTGAGTGTGTCGTTACGACAATAGAGTGCATAACTAAAGCATTACTACTTCAGTCTAACTAATTATTTTGAGTATTGAGGTAGATGCATTGTGCTTAAAGAAACAACAGGATTTCTCAAACGAAAATATTAAAATGGTATTCTCAAATACTGAAATTTAATTCACAAAGGAATACTACATAGCAAAGAATGACAAGTAAATCTATATTGCTGGGAGCTAAATAAGTCAAACAAAATAATGTGCAATTTTTTACACGAGTACATAATTCAAGTTACTAGACCTATTTTCCAATTGTTCATTATTATTTTTAATTGCTAAGTGCTCATAAAACTTATCTTTGTTGAATAATTTTTCAATCTAAACAATGAAAAACGCACTATTACTTTCAGTTTTACTCTTTTGTAGCACAACTCTTTTAGCCCAAAGAAAGTCTAAGTTCAATACAATGGATAAAGACAAGACTAGCCAAAACATAAAATGGAATGGCTCTTTTTCGTATGGTAACACATTATTCTTAGGTGACTTAAGACACTTCTCATCCGAGCAGTACTTACCTAACGTAGCACTATCGATGAGATTTAACAAAGAGAAAAACAATAAAAATGGATACCAACTGGCAGTAACAGTAGGTAAAAATAGTGGAGAGTCCGATTTTGACGAACCTAGTTTTAATCGATATTTTAGAAGCCAGTACTTACAAGGTCATATAGCCTACAGAAAAGCGATTTCTAAATCTGAAAACGTAAAAACAGGCAAAACACTTCCACAAGTTCATTTACTATTTGGAGCAGGTTATTATGTTGCAGATGTTAAGCTATTTGACCCAAACACAAACACTTTAGATCCAGAAGAACATGAGACTATTAGTTCTGTTTATCTTCCTTTGGGTATAGAGGTATCTTACTATTTAAGACAAGGGTTTGGTTTTATGGCTTCTGTAAATAACAATCTTTACATCAGTGATAAAATAGATCTTTTTGAAGTCTCTGGTAATGGTCCAGATAACCAAGTAATGTTTAATTTAGGGATGTGTTATAAATTTAATTAAGTATGAAAAAGATACTTTTAATTCTATTAAGTTGTGTTTTAACGATTCAAGCTTCCGCACAAAGACAAGCTAATTCAACTACAGTAAACCGCAAAGCAGGCTTATTTAAAAACGCATACAAAAACGACTTCAGTGGTAGTTTTACTTATGGGATTATAGGCTTTGGTGGAGATTTAAGTACTGCTACAGAAGAGCAATCGTTTACTAAAAACTTCACTCTAAACAAACGTATAAACGCAGGTATTACGCTGAGCACAAAAGTGAGTACTGGACAAATTCATGGACAAGGAGATGTTTACAATAGCGAACACGAGTATACGTCAAACAATACCTTCAGTAATAAATTCTTAGCGTATGGCTTATTGGTGAAAAAGCAACTAAACAACACTAAAGAGTCTAATTCTAGAGTATTTAAAATCAATATAGCTACGGGTTTAGGAGTTATATCTTCGGAAGTAAACTTACATCCAGATCACTTTTCTGTACCCGATAGTAAATTAAATTTCAAAACCGCTTATATACCAATAGTCTTGGATTTTGAATATTTTTTCACACCACACATTGGATTTATCTTATCATCGGAGCTAAGCTATTTCTTTAGTGATAAAATAGATTTACATGGGGTGAATTTCGGTCCAAAAACCTTAACAAAAATGGACCTATTTACTGGCTATACTGCTGGTATTTGTATAAAACTCGAATAAACTCTTATATAAAGATGAAACCTGAAAACTTAGTACTTCTAAATCAATTTGTAGAAGAAAACCCCTCTTTACACAGTGAAAATCCAGCTGATATATTATCTATTTTAAAAGCTGTTGAAAAAGCTTCTACTACGGTACATAATACTATTAATCGTGCAGGACTTTTAGATGTTTTAGGAGCTGCTGGATCGGAAAACATCCAAGGGGAAGAAGTACAAAAAATGGACTTGTTTGCCAACGATCAATTTATCGAAGCACTAAAAGATTGTGGACATATTGCTGCAATTGCGAGTGAGGAAAACGATGAAATTATTTCTTTAAACACTACCGGTGAATATTTGTTTGCTACCGACCCCTTAGATGGTTCATCGAATATTGATGTAAACATTTCTGTAGGTAGTATTTTCTCTGTTTTTAAACGCACAGTAACAGGTGAAGCAACAGCAGAAGAATTCAATCGTTTCGGCCATGAACAAATTCTTGCAGGCTATGTATTGTATGGAACTTCTACGATATTAATTTACACTTGTGGTCATGGAGTTCATTCATTCACATTCGATCCTAAACCAGAGGTTTTTGCATTAGCTAATCCTGCTATACAAACTCCAGAAAATGGAAATATCTATTCTATAAACGAAGGGAATTACAACTCATTAGACAAGGGGATTCAAAATTATGTAACCTATTGTAAGGCGCTTAAAGAAAATGGAAAACGTACACATACTGCACGTTTTATGGGTTCTTTAGTTGCCGACTTTCACCGAAATATGCTTAAAGGTGGTGTATTTATTTACCCAGCAACAGCAGATGCGCCCAAAGGGAAATTGCGTTTACTATATGAATGCAACCCTATAGCCATGATTGCCGAACAAGCTGGCGGAACTGCTACTTGGGGAACAGAACGATTATTAGATATTAAAGCGAGTGACATACACCAACGTACTCCTTTCTTTATAGGCTCTAAAAATATGATGAAGAAAGCTATTAGCTTTTTGAGTTAAACATAAAATACGTTTTACGACATTAGTAAAACGACTTATTATTTATAAAACATACCCCGATCAGTTTACTGATTGGGGTTAAGTTATTACAGCTATGAAAAAAAGTGAACTACTTAACGGCTATCTACAAAGTGTACAAAACAAAAATGTTTTAGAAACTTTAAATACAGAAAATCAAATTCACTTATCAGGACTTTCGGGTTCTGCGGCAAGCATAGTTGCCTCATGTTATTTTAATGAATCGGATAAGGCTAGTATTTTCATCCTTAAAGACAAGGAAGCAGCGGCCTATTTTTTTAATGATTTAGAACAGTTTATTTCAGAAAAGGATTTACTTTTTTATCCAGGATCCTACCGTAGACCATACCAAATTGAGGAAACAGACAATGCCAATGTACTTATGCGAGCTGAGGTATTAAACAGACTTAGTTCTCGTAGAAAAGCTTCTTGTATCGTTACCTATCCGGATGCATTATTCGAAAAGGTAATTACAAAAAAGGAGCTTACACGAAACACTCTAAAACTTACTATTGGCGAAGAAATAGGAATTGATTTTTTAAACGAAACCCTCTTTGAATATGGGTTTGAATATGCAGAGATTGTTGTAGAGCCAGGTCAATTTTCTATCCGAGGTGGTATCGTAGATGTATTTTCATTCTCTAACGAGCAACCCTACAGAATAGAGTTTTTTGGAGATGAAGTAGAAAGCATTCGCAGTTTCAATATTAATACGCAGCTGTCTGTTTTAGAAGTAAAGAAACTAAACATCATTCCCAATGTAGAGAATAAGGACATAGTTGAGTCGCGTGTACCTTTTATGAATTATTTGGATAGCGACGCGACTTTGTGGATTGATGACCAAGGTTTATGTGAGGGGCAGTTAGATAAACTTTACCTTAAATCGTACAGTGCTTTTGAGAACTTAGATGGAGAGATTAAACACCTTAAACCTGAAGAGCTATTTATTAACTCGAAAGTATTTAGAAAGACCATAAAAGCATTTAAATTAGTATCCTTTGGAAGTAACGATAAAAAAGGACGACTAAACATAGACTTCAGTACTTCATTCCAACCGAGTTTCAACAAACAATTCGACCTTATCATTACTCATTTTAATGAGCGAACAGAACTAGGGTATCAAAATTTAATTCTGTGTTCATCACAGAAACAAGAAGAACGTTTTCACAGTATATTCGAAAAAGCAGAGGGGAATTTCAAATTCAATACAATGCTTCTGCCTTTACATGAAGGATTTATAGATCATGAAAACAAAATACTGTGCTATACCGACCATCAACTATTTGAACGGTATCATAAGTTCAAATTAAAATCTTCTCAAAACTACAAAAAGACCATAACCCTAGACGAAATAACCAATCTAGAAATTGGTGATTTCGTTACCCATATAGATCATGGGGTAGGTAAATTTGGTGGTTTACAAAAAATTGATGTCCAGGGTAAAAAGCAAGAAGCTATAAAGCTTATATACCGAAACAACGATTTACTATATGTAAGTATTCATTCCCTACATAAAATTGCTAAGTTTAACAGCAAAGAAGGAACGGCTCCTAAAATCCACCAGTTGGGTTCTCCACAATGGGAGAAAACGAAGAGTAAAACTAAAACTAAAATTAAAACCATTGCGTACGACTTAATCCAGTTGTATGCAAAACGTAAAACTGTTAAAGGATTTGCTTTTAGTCCTGATAATTACATGCAATACGAATTAGAGGCTAGTTTTATTTATGAGGATACACCAGACCAACTAAAAACAACAATCGCTGTAAAAAAAGACATGGAATCGGCCTTACCAATGGACCGTTTGGTTTGTGGTGACGTAGGTTTTGGGAAAACAGAAATAGCGATTAGAGCGGCCTTTAAAGCTGTATGCGACAATAAACAAGTTGCTATTCTAGTCCCAACAACCATCTTAGCACTGCAGCATTATAAAACCTTTAGAAAACGATTAAAAGACTTTCCAGTAACAGTAGATTATATAAACCGTTTTAAAACGGCAAAGCAGCAAAAGGAAACGTTGAAAAACTTAGCCGATGGAAAGGTGGATATAATTATTGGTACACATAGGATTGTTGGAAAAGATGTGAAATTTTTAGATCTAGGTTTATTAATTGTAGATGAAGAGCAAAAATTTGGAGTAGGTGTAAAAGACAAGCTGAAAACCATAAAAGCCAATGTAGATACGCTTACACTTACTGCAACCCCAATTCCGAGAACACTTCAGTTTTCGCTAATGGCAGCAAGAGATTTATCGACCATAAAAACTGCCCCACCAAACCGACAACCTGTACAAACTCAAAGTATAGGATTTAATGAAGAAACTCTGCGAGATGCCATACAATACGAAGTTTCTAGAGGTGGTCAGGTATTTTTCATACACAACCGTATAGAAAACATAAAAGAGGTTGCTGGAATGGTGCAGCGTTTGTGCCCAGATGTAAAAGTAGGAATTGGCCATGGACAAATGGAAGGTCCTAAACTAGAGCGACTGATGCTCGATTTTATAGAAGGTGAATTTGATGTACTTGTCTCGACCACTATTATTGAAAGTGGATTAGACATCCCTAATGCCAATACTATAATTATAAATAATGCACAGAATTTTGGACTGAGTGATTTACATCAAATGCGAGGTAGAGTTGGACGATCGAACAAAAAAGCGTTTTGTTTTCTAATTACTCCACCACGAATAAGCATGAGTGAAGAAGGTAGAAAACGGATTCAGGCATTAGAACAACATTCGGACTTAGGGGCAGGGTTTAATATTGCAATGCGCGATTTAGAAATCCGTGGTGCAGGAGATATTTTGGGCGCGGAACAGTCAGGGTTTATTTCTGACATAGGCTTTGAGATGTATCAAAAGATATTAAATGAAGCGGTACGAGAGCTTAAAGAATTAGAGTTTAAAGATCTATATAAAAAGGAGAATACAGACTCATTCTTTGTAGACGAATGTCAGATAGACACAGATATGGAGATTCTTATTCCAGATAATTATGTGAATTCTATTTCTGAACGATTACAACTCTATAAAGACCTTAACAATTTAGAAAACCAAAAAGACTTGAGTGTATTCGAAAAGAATATTATCGATCGTTTTGGACCTATACCTCCATCAGTAGAAAAACTAATTCAATCGATAAAACTACGATGGATAGGAAGAGATTTAGGATTTGAGAAAATTGTATTGAAAGCGAATAAAATGATCACCTATTTTGTAGCAAATCCACAATCAAACTTTTTTGAATCTGAAAAATTTAAGTCGGTGCTCAATTATATACAATCCAATCCTAAAGCATGTATTATGAAGGAGCGGAATAATAAGCTCAGCTTAGTCTTTGATAAGGTAACAGAACTAGAGGTAGCACTATATCACTTAAACTGTATATTGGAACGCTAATACGTATGCTGATAGAGAAAACAAATACTGTTTCCTAAAATGAATAACTAAGCCCTAAACCAAACAGTTCTTTAAACTGTACTCTTGGTCCTGAGCTTTCAAAGACTCCGTCGTCGTCCAAATCTAAAGCAATATCTATATCCTCATCGTAAATTAAATGTGTGGTAATATTGGCACTCAGGTATTTATTAATTTTCATGAGTAATAGCAATTGCCAGTCTACATCTACACTAATTCCTTGGTCTTTGTAATTTGAAAATAAAGTCGCTTTTGTATCTAAACTTACATTTTCCCAAAGCGTGTTTTTATACTGTAGCTTTAGTGCTCCACCAAATTCCGAACGTGTACGCTCTCCTGACCGCACTAAAACACCGAACTCATTATACACTGCTGGCTTTACTCCAAAAGCACCAGCATCGGCCAAATCACCATTGTTAACGTAGGTGATTTTACCACTCAAAGGAAGTACTTGTAAATTAAGAGTTCTATTGGTGCTTTTATAACTCAGTCCAATAGAAATAGAACTGTAAGCAGGTGCCAAAAAACCAGAAATCAATGTAGAATCGGTTGGACTTTTATAACCATTAGCAACCTGAGATTTCAGATTAAAACTCATATTATAATACCATTTACTAAAAGCGGATCTACCATAAGAACTGTTCAACTCTATGCGATCGTCACTTTTGGCCACTTTACCAATATCACCCTGACGAATTATACCAAAAGCTAAGTCAAGGGAGTTGTCCCAAATTTTAGTAGAATCTTTATATCCAATTGCGCATTTCATTAAGCCAGTAGCCGAAATAGAAGATTGTCCACCAGCCGACCAATTACTAAAACTTACTTGTGAGAAGTTTAAAGCTGTTGTAGCAGAACGAGACCAGTGCTTTAAACTATCAGTCTCGAAGGAGTTTTCTGCAAAACTAAAAAAGGAGCTCAGTAGTACTATGTAAAATAAAGACTTAGACATAAGAACAATAGGTAGTATTAGATTTTGTGACAGGACAAAAAAAAGGCCACTTTTAAAGGTGGCACTTAATTAGATTCTAATTTGTAAAACTACGAAACTACTGGTTTTTCACCGAGTTGTTTTAGCATTTTATAATGAGAGCGAACTGCAGCAAAATAGGTCTTTTTATCATTGTATATAATACCGTATTCTTCAGCTGTAGCTCTTACGATATCAGACAATTTTTTATAGTGTACGTGACAAATATTTGGAAATAGGTGGTGTTCTATTTGGAAATTTAATCCCCCAACATACCAGGTTACTAACTTGGAATGTTTTGCAAAATTTGCTGTTGTTTTTAATTGGTGTATCATCCATTCATTTTCTACTTTCCCTTCGTCTGTAGGTATAGGGAATGAAACTCCTTCTACAACATGTGCTAATTGGAAAGTAACAGTTAAGATAAACCCTGCAACCATATTCATTACCAACCAACCTAAAATCACTTGCCACCAAGCAAATGGAGAAAAGATCATTGGTAAAGCAAAGATAAATGCCCAGTATGCGAGTTTGTACGAAAGTAGTTTTTTAAACTGTTTCGTCTTATCCAATTTACCTTCTGGGCTCAAACCCATTTTGGTAAATCTACGGTATTGAACAAAATCTAATACAGACCACAAAAGCGTTCCTAACGTGTATAAGAAAAATGCATAGATATGTTGAAACTTATGTCCCTTACCCCAGTTTTGCTCAGAAGAGAGTCTTAATAATGGGTCTTGATGTATATCACCATCTAAACCATCGATATTGGTGTAAGTATGGTGTAATATATTGTGTTGTACTTTCCAGTTGTATACATCACCTCCAATAAGGTGAATACAAATACCGATTAGATTATTTACTTTGGGATTTGAAGAATAAGCTCCGTGATTGGCATCGTGCATAACAGACATTCCAATACCAGCCATTCCTACACCCATGGTTAGAGCTAAAGTAAAAGCCCATAGCCCAGAAAGGATTCCTGTATATACGAGTGCATAAGGAATGAGGTAGATTAAGAACATAGAAATAGATTTCACAACCATATGACTATTGGCATTTCTTGAGATTTTATTCTCTTTAAAATAACCATTTACTCTTTTTCTTAATTCTTTAACAAAAGGCACTTGCTCTTTGTTCTGAAATCTTATTCTTGGAATCATTTTTCTTATCGCTAAAATTCTTGACAAATGTAGCGCAATTCTATTCAGCACAAAACTGAAACTTGTTAAATGAATGTTAACAATGAATACCTAAATAACTGAATATATGAATGTTACGGTATTTAAAGTATTCACACAAGGCTATATCGTATGTAATGAATACAAAAAACCTCCACCGATTACTCGGAGGAGGTTTAATTTAATTTCTTAATAGGTTTTTACAGACCTAAACTCTGTTTTATATTTACTTCACCATCTAAAAGTAGTTCGATAGGATTTTCTAGCGCTTCTTTAACGGCACATAAGAAACCAACTGACTCACGTCCATCGATAATACGGTGATCGTAAGAAAGAGCTACATACATAATTGGACGGATAACAATTTCTCCATCTACAACCATAGCACGCTCAACAATATTGTGCATTCCTAAAATAGCAGATTGTGGAGGATTTATAATTGGCGTAGAAAGCATAGAACCGAATACACCACCGTTGGTAATTGTAAAGGTACCACCTAACATATCGTCCATACTAATCTTACCATCACGTGCTTTTATTGCTAAACGCTTAATTTCAGACTCTACACCTTCGAAGTCTAATAACTCGGCATTACGTACTACAGGAACCATTAATCCTTTTGGAGAACTTACAGCAATAGAAATATCTGCGTAGTCGTAGTAAATTACTTCTTTACCATCGATCATTGCATTTACATCTGGGAACAATTTTAATGCTCTAGTAACTGCTTTGGTGAAAAATGACATAAAGCCTAAGCCTACACCAAACTTTGCTTTAAATTCTTCTTTATAAATCTTACGAAGATCCATAATAGGTTTCATATCTACCTCGTTAAAAGTAGTAAGCATTGCGGTTTCGTTCTTTACAGAGACTAAACGCTCAGCTACTTTTCTACGAAGAACAGACATTTTTTTGCGTTCCGATCCACGAGGACCAGGACCATTACCCATAGCTGTTTTAGCCTTTACTACATCTTCCTTTGTAATACGTCCACCTTTACCAGAACCCTGTGCGATATCCACACCTTGTTCTGCCATCATCTTGCGAGCTGCAGGAGAAGGCGTGCCAGTTGCATAAGTAGTTTCTGTAGCACTTACTTTGGATGCACTTGTAGGTGCAGCAGAAGTAGTTGCTTCAGGTTTCGTTGCAGAACCAGAGGCAGTACCTTTAGCAGCAGTATCAATTGTACATACTACATCGCCAATGGCAACTGTTTCACCTTCTTCAACTTTAATAGAAATCGCTCCACTTTCTTCAGCAGCCAATGTAAGGGTAGCTTTATCAGAGTCGATTTCACAGATCTCTTGATCTTTTTCAACGTACTCTCCGTCGGCTACAAGCCACGTTGCAATCTCTACTTCAGAGATCGATTCACCAGGAGATGGAACATTCATTTCGATGATCATAGCGGTATAATTTTGAATCTTAATTTCTTTTGTTACAATTTAAATACGCCTTCTATTACGGCACGCTGACGACGAGCGGAGCGTTTAGAAGATCCCGATGCTGGTGTTGCACTCGCAGAGCGTGCTACCACATGCAGTGGTAATTCGCGCCAATGACGGAGTACAAAGCCCCAAGCTCCCATATTTTCAGGTTCTTCTTGAGCCCACACATACGTTTCGGCATTTGCATATTTTCCTACTATTGCATCTAACTGTGTTTTAGGGAATGGATACAATTGTTCCAATCGTACTAAAGCAGTATCATCAGCATTTAGTTTTTCTTTTTCTTCGAGTAATTCGTAATATAATTTACCAGAACAGAAAACTACTTTCTTAACCTTAGTAGCTTCTGCACTAACATCGTCTATAACTTCCTGAAATCTACCCGTTACCAAGTCCGAAACCGAAGATACACATTGTGCGTGACGTAATAAACTCTTAGGGCTCATTACCACTAAAGGCTTACGGAAATCTCTGTGTAACTGACGACGAATTAGGTGGAAGAAATTTGCTGGAGTAGTCGCATTAGCTACTTGCATGTTATATTGTCCACACAAGGTTAAGTAACGTTCTAAACGAGCACTTGAGTGCTCTGCTCCTTGGCCTTCGTAACCGTGAGGTAATAACATTACTAAGGAATTGTATATTTCCCACTTATCTTCTGCTGCTGCTAAGTACTGATCTATTAGTATCTGTGCACCGTTGGAGAAATCACCAAACTGAGCTTCCCAAATAGTAAGTACATCTGGCGAAGCCATAGCATAACCATAATCGAATCCTAAAACTGCGTACTCAGATAATAGAGAGTTGTAAACTTCAAATTTACCCTGACCTTCACCAATATGGTTCAATGGGTTTATCCGTTCTTCAGAATCTACATCTCTAAATATTGCATGGCGGTGAGAAAAGGTACCACGTTCAACATCCTGCCCAGTCATGCGTACTTCGTTTCCTTCAGTTAAGATGGAACCGTAAGCCAGCAATTCTGCCATTCCCCAATCTATACGATCGGTATCGTTAAACATCTTTTCACGGTCCTTTATAAGACGTAAAGCTTTTTTATAAAACTGATGATCCTTAGGAGCTGTATAAAGTGCTTTCGCAACTTTAGCTAATGTATCTCTAGAAACCCCTGTTTCAGGAGACGACTCAAAATCTAATGCAGTTGCTTTAGAAATATGAGCCCACTCTTTTTCCATGAAACGGGTAATACTAGTTGTTTCTGCACTCTTCGCTTCGCTCAGATCAATCTCTAAAAGAGCTTTGAAGTTTGAGGCCATTTCCTTCACAATGTTAGCTTCTACTACTCCTTGATCCATCAACTTTTCGTTGTAGATTTCTCTTGGATTAGGATGCTTAGCAATTGCTTGGTATAATTTAGGTTGTGTAAAACGCGGCTCATCTCCTTCATTATGTCCGTATTTACGGTAGCATAATAAATCGATGAATATATCTTTTTTAAACTCTTGACGATAGGCTACAGCAAAGTTCATTGCATGAACTATAGCTTCAACATCATCTCCGTTAATATGTAATACTGGGCAAAGTGTTGTTTTAGCAACATCGGTACAATAGGTACTAGAACGACCGTCTAAATAGTTGGTGGTAAAACCTACCTGATTATTGATAACAACATGTATACTCCCTCCGGTTTTATAAGCAGGGAGTTGCGCCATTTGAACAATTTCAAAAACAATTCCTTGTCCGGCTACAGCAGCATCACCATGAATAATAATGGGCAATACTTTAGAGTTATCGCCATCGTAGTTATGATTAATTTTAGCTCTAGAAATACCTTGCATTACAGCACTAACAGTTTCTAAATGCGATGGATTAGGAACTAAGCACATACTTACATCCTTTCCTGCATCGGTAGTAACATCGTACGAATAGCCTAAGTGGTATTTTACATCCCCATCAAATTCTTCGTCTTCGTAGCCTTTACCTTCAAACTCTTTAAATACTTGCTTGTAAGGTTTTTTAAATATGTTTGCCAACACACTTAATCGACCACGGTGGGCCATCCCAATAACAAACTCCTTAATGTTTAGGGTAGAACCATATTCTACCACAGCATCAAGAGCTGGAATTAACGCTTCCCCACCTTCGAGCGAAAACCGTTTTTGACCAACATATTTAGTATGTAAGAAATTTTCGAAAGCGACAGCTTCGTTAAGTTTCTTTAAGATTTGTTTTTTCTGACTAGGACTAAAGTTCGGCTGGTTATCGTTTTGGTGTATGTAGTTTTTTATCCAATCTCTTTCTTTCAGATCTCGGATATACATATACTCTACCCCTATAGATTGGCAGTACACTTTCTTAAGGTGTGCTACAATAACTTTTAAGGATACTGCACCAATACCACATTGCGTACCTGCTTGAAAAACAGTTTCAAGGTCAGCATCAGATAATTCGAAATTAACTAAATCTAATTTCGGATTATAATCGCGACGTTCACGTACAGGATTTGTTTTGGTAAACAAATGCCCGCGTTGGCGGTAGGCATTGATTAGATTGATAACCTTAAATTCCTTTTTAAAGGAATCTGGCAGCTGAGTTTCTAGCTCTTCATCGGAGTAAGATTCATTTGCAAAGTCGTAACCTTGAAAGAAGCTTCTCCAACTCGATTCTACTGAATCGGGCTCTTTGAGATACTGTTCGTAGATCTCCTCAAAAAAAGCAGTATTAGCTGCTCCCAAAAATGAGTAATTGTCCATCCTTTTCTTAAACGCAAAAATTCACAGCAAAAATAAATAATTTATTCGTCTAAGCTGTTGCCCAAAGCGAATTTTTCAGGGCTTTTATAATAGTTTCTAATCAGCACTTTTTGTAGGCAACGCCTAACAATGAGCTTTGTAAGTAATAAAGAAAAGTCTAAGTCTAGCTCTAAAGCTGCAGCCTTAGCAACTTGGGACTCAGACACGTCTATGGTATACAAGAGATGCTTCGTATATGAATCGCCTTTTTCGCTTATCCTATTTGTTAAATACGGATAAAGCTGGTCGCAAATTTCTATAAAAGCGGTTTCTGGACGTATAGGCTTAGTAAAACGCCAATCTTCGGCATAAAATTCTTTTTCTACCTGAACAAGAGCTTTAAGCATCCAAGTTAAGTTCTTGGTATAATCTTCAATATTTTGAAGTTCAAAGTTCATTAATTAACTCGTACCATTAATAGTTGTGCAAATTCTTGAAGTGTTGCTTTTCTATCTTCACTAACTTCTAGTCCTTGTAAATGCTTTTGAGCTATAGCAAAATGAGTATCCATCATTTCTTTACACAACGATTGTACATTGAGCTGCGCATAAACATCCATCACTTTTTCGATTTTTTCTTTAGCAGGGAAATTTACCGAGGCAAAATAGTAATCGAGTATTTCTAACTGCTCAGCAGAAGCCGTTTCGTAAGCTTTTATGTACAAGCAAGTCTTTTTATTACACAGTATATCTCCAGCAATTTGTTTTCCAAAATCCGCTTGAGAACCATATACATCTAAGATGTCGTCCATCAGCTGAAAAGCCAATCCTATATGAATTCCAAAATCGTATAAATGTTGTTGGTCTTTGGCAGATGCATCAGCAACTAAAGCACCCGATTTTAAAGCACAAGCCAAAAGCACCGCAGTTTTAAAAGTTATCATCTGTAAGTACTCACTCATAGAAACACGTTCTTGAGTTTCGAAATTCATATCGTACTGTTGTCCTTCACAAACTTCTAATGCCGTTTGGTTAAACAAATCCATTAGCGCTACTAAATGTTTAGGATCTGCCTTAACAATAGATTGATAGGCCTTCACGAATAAAGCATCTCCAGAAAGAATTCCGATATTCGTATTCCACTTTTCATGAACGGTGGTCTGCCCTCTTCTCAAAGGAGCTGCATCCATGATGTCGTCGTGCATAAGTGTGAAGTTATGGAACAACTCTATCCCTACAGCTTGTGGAATGGCAGCATTAATATCTGCACCATACATATCTGTAGCCATAAGCACCAAGGCGGGTCTTAATCGTTTTCCACCCAAACTAAGGATATAAGAAATTGGGTCGTATAATTCTGCGGGTTTCGGAACAAAAGAAGCCTCCTTAAGAGCACTCTTTAAGATTACTTGGAGTTCTGCAATGGACTTTATATTAGACATCTATTCGCATCAAATATTTCCCGTAACCACTTTTCAATAAGGGTTTAGCGAGTTCCTGTAATTGTTTACTATTTATAAATCCTGCACGATAAGCATCTTCTTCAATACAGCCAACCTTTAAACCTTGTCTTTCTTCTAAAACTTGAACAAATTGTCCTGCTTGCATAAGAGAGGCAAAAGTACCTGTATCTAGCCATGCTGTACCACGATCGAGTATCCCAACTTGAAGCTGTTCTCTTCGTAAATATTCTTTGTTAATGTCGGTGATTTCATATTCTCCTCGTGCCGAAGGCTGGAGTGACTTCGCAATCTCAACTACATTATTATCGTAGAAATACAATCCAGGGACTGCATAATTAGACTTCGGAGTTATTGGTTTTTCTTCTATCGAGACTGCTTTAAAATTTTTGTTAAACTCTACCACACCATACCTTTCGGGATCCGAGACATGGTAAGCGAAAATTACACCACCATTAGGTTTATTGTGTTGTTTTAACAAAGTAGACATTCCTGCACCATAAAAAATATTATCTCCTAAGATTAAGGCAACCTCGTCGTCACCAATAAAATCTTCACCTATTACAAAGGCTTGCGCCAATCCGTTAGGCACTTCTTGAATAGCATATTCAAATCTACAACCAAGGGAGGTTCCATCACCTAACAACTTTTTAAAGGCAGGCATATCGTGTGGTGTAGAAATAATCAATATTTCCGAAATTCCAGCTTGTAAAAGAGTAGAAAGTGGATAATAAATCATGGG
>Ga0308012_10001060_pt1 | contig 15281 bp, 9 predicted proteins | sample Neamet179_FD_203133 | JGI IMG/M metagenome (GOLD analysis project Ga0308012, IMG submission 203133) | Marine microbial communities from water near the shore, Antarctic Ocean - #179 | ecosystem: Environmental > Aquatic > Marine > Unclassified | place: Southern Ocean | collected 2014-07-25 | reverse complement strand
TCTAAATTCTACTAAAGTTAGAATTACGGCAGCGTTAGAAAACACGGGTACTCCATTAGATATCAATGATACTAGAATGTTTGTATTTGAATCTTCGGTGACTTTTTACATCGAATCAAGTTTTTAAGATGAAGAAACTCTTATTTTTTTTACTAATTTTATCAGCTGTTAAAGTTACTTCACAAAACAAACAAGTATTATTTAATTTTGCAGAATTACCACAATCGTTACTTTTAAATCCAGGAGCAGAAACTAATTATAAGTTTCATTTTGGAGTGCCATTACTGTCTGCTGTTTCTATGGAATTTGGTTCTTCAGGAGCTGTTCTGACAGATGTGTTTGCGCTAGATAATAGAAATATTAATGATAAAATTTCTACTATTTTAAATAGATTAACAACAAAAGATTTTGTGAAATTTAACTCACAAATAGAAATTATTAGTGGAGGTTTTAGACTTGACAGTAAAACCTATATAAGTTTTGGTGTGTATGACGAAATAGATGCGATTGGTTATTTTCCAAAGGATGTATTTACTTTAGCTGATGAAGGAAATAATGCACATTTAAATAAAAGTTTTAATGCATCTCAGATACGTTATAAGTTAGATGTTTTAGGTGTTATTCATGCTGGAGTTTCAAGAAAAATAAACGATCAATTAACTTTAGGAGGAAGGTTTAAAATTTATTCTTCTGCCTTAAATATGGAGTCCTCTAATAATACGGGTACTTTTACGACAATTCAAGGAACAGATAATATTTATAGACACCATTTAAGTAATGTAAATATTACCGCAAGAACATCGGGTTTATTTCAAAATAAGGAAGTTATAGAAGATCCAAATACGTATTTGGATAACACTTTTTTTGGAGATAATTTAGGAATGGGTTTCGATTTTGGTGTAACGTATCATATCTCTCCACAATTAGAGTTTTCTGGAAGTATTTTAGATTTAGGGTTTGTTAATCACACAAAAAATATTAAAAATGCGACAGCAAAAGGTAGTTTTATTTTTGATGGAATTAATTTTGAATACGATCGTGATAATCCAATAAATTATTGGGGAGAACTAGATGCGCTTTTTAAAGAGCAACTGCCTACAGAGAAAAATGAAGAATCTTATATCTCTTGGAGGCCAACAAAATTAAATGCTGCTTTAAAGTATCGTTTTGGAGAAAGAAGAAGCGAAATTTGTTATGATAATACCTATAAAGATGTTTATACAGATGCTTTAGGTGTTCAGCTTTATAGTGTGTTTAGACCTTTAAGTCCGCAATTTGCATTAACCGCTTTTTACCAAAAACTTTTAACAAATAAAATTCATACAAAAGTAACGTATACTGTTGATGATTTATCATATGCCAATATTGGAGCAGGATTTTCTGCACAATTTGGCAAGGTAAACTTATATGGTATGTTAGATAATATTTTAGAGTACAGAAATTTGTCCTCTGCAAATAGTTTATCTTTACAATTAGGAATTAATGTAATATTCAATTAAAATGTTAAAAAAAATAAGCTTTTTTATTGTTCTTTTTATGAGCACATCTCTATTTAGTCAACAATCGAAACTGGATACGTATCAATATATAATTGTATCAGATAAGTTTGATTTTGTAAGATCTACAGATCAATATCAAACAAGTTCATTAACGAAGTTCTTATTAAAAAAGAAAGGTTTCAAAGTTTTTTTAAGTAATGAAAAATTTCCTAAAGACCTCCAAAATAATAGATGTATTGCATTAGTGGCAACGATTAAAGATGAATCAGGTATGTTCACTACAATGAGTACAATTCAAATAAAAGATTGTGATGGTAAAATTGTATACGCTTCTAAAGCAGGAGAAAGTAAAGTTAAAGAGTACAAAAAAGCATATCAAGAAGCTATTAGAAATGCTTTTGCTTCGATGACAGATTTTAAATATAGTTACAACCCTTCTTCAGTTGTAACAAAGGATGAAAAAAAAGAAGAAATTTTAACCAATAGTATTCCTGATAAATTAGTCGTTCCTGTTAAAATAGTTCCAGAAGTTGTTGTACTTCCTGAAATTAAAAAAGAAGTTGAAAAAATAGAAATTCCAGTTTCTAATACAATTGATGTTTTATCTGCTCAATCAAAAAACAACGGACTTTATTTAATGAACACAAAATTAGAAGTTGTTTTTGTGATTTTAAAAACGAATCGTATAGGTGTTTTTGTTATCAAAGATAAAAACGGAATTTTCTATAAATCAGGTGAGAACTGGGTTTCTGAATATTATGAAAACAATCAATTAATACAAAAAGAGTTTCAAGTAAAATTCTAATAATTGTACTTACTTTTCCATTTATCTTTTAAAGTTTCTTTAAACTGATTTTCTCTTGAATTATTTCCTGGTTCATACAATTTTGTTCCAGAAATTTCATCAGGTAAAAATTCTTGGGCTACAAAATTGTTCGTGAAATCATGAGAATATTTGTAGTTTTTACCGTAATCTAAATCTTTCATCAATTTAGTTGGCGCATTTCTTAAATGTAACGGAATTGATAAATCACCGGTCTTTTTTACCACATCTAATGCATTTTTTATAGCTAAATACGAAGCGTTACTTTTTGGTGAATTGGCTAAATATACAGCACATTGACTTAATATAATTCTAGATTCAGGATTTCCAATTACAGAAACTGCCTGAAACGTATTGGTCGCCAATATTAAAGCTGTAGGGTTTGCATTTCCAATATCTTCAGACGCAGCAATTAGTAATCTTCGAGCAATAAACTTAACATCTTCACCGCCTTCAATCATCCTTGCCAACCAATACACAGCACCATTTGGATCACTACCTCTTATCGATTTTATAAACGCAGAAACAATATCATAATGTTGCTCACCCGTTTTATCGTATCGAACCGTATTTTTTTGAACTTTTTCTAAAACTAAATCGTTTGTAATTTCAATTTCAGTTTCAGTTGAAACTAATAATTCAAAAATATTTAAGAGTTTCCGTGCATCTCCACCAGAAACTTGTAATAAGGCATCTGTTTCTTTTAATGTAATTTTTTTGGTTGATAAAATTTCGTCTTCCTTCATCGCTCTATGCAAAAGAGCAATTAAATCATTTTTATCAAAAGAATTTAAAATATATACCTGACAACGAGAAAGTAGGGCAGGAATCACTTCAAAACTAGGGTTTTCTGTAGTTGCGCCAATTAAAGTTACCCAACCTTTTTCTACAGCACCTAATAAAGAATCTTGCTGAGATTTACTAAATCTGTGAATTTCATCAATAAATAAAATAGGATTTTTTGCAGTAAATAATCCTCCACTTTTCTTTGCTTTTTCGATGATCTCTCTTACATCTTTAACTCCAGAACTGATGGCGCTCAAAGTATAAAAAGGTCTTTTAGATTCTGTAGCAATAATATTCGCTAAAGTTGTTTTTCCAATTCCGGGAGGTCCCCATAAAATTAATGAAGGAATGACTCCTTGTTTAATTAAATTTGTTAAAACACCATTTTTTCCAACTAAGTGTTGTTGACTAATATAATCATCAAGGGTTTTAGGTCTAATTCTTTCTGCCAAAGGTTCATTCATGCTGTAAAAATAATAAAGATTTCTGACAGAAATTGCAAAATTTGTATTTGGTTAGATTTTTGTTACTTTTATTGCTAATGAATAATGAAAATACATTAAAAATATCAAAGTCAATTTTTCTAATTCCAATTGTATACGTAGTTTCAATATGGTTGATTTATTGGGTTGAAATACAATTTGGACTTAATTTTAATAAATTCGGAGTTTTCCCAAGAACTCTTGAGGGTTTTAGAGGTGTTTTCTTAACTCATTTTATTCACAGCAACACAAACCACGTTTTTAATAATTCAATTCCGTTATTCGTGCTTTTAAGCAGTCTTTTCTATTTTTATAAAGATGTTGCTTACAAGGTTTTATTTTTTGGTGGTTTTTTAACAGGATGTTTAACTTGGTGTATCGCTAGAGAATCCTATCATATTGGCGCAAGCGGAATTGTATACTTACTCTTTAGTTTTGTTTTTTTTAGTGGAATGATAAGAAAACACTTTAGATTAGTTGCTTTGTCTTTAGTTATTATTTTCTCGTATGGAAGTATGATTTGGTATGTTTTACCGATAAAAGAAGGAATGTCTTGGGAAGGACATTTGTCTGGTTTTTTAATGGGATTGATTTTTGCAATAATCTATAAAAATAGAGGAATTGTAAAAGAACCGCATCAATTTACAGAAACAGAATTTGATTCTTTCTTTGATGAACACGGAAATTTTGCTCCACCAAAAATAGAGGAGGAGCTAAGTGAAGAAAAAGTATAAGGTTTTTTAGTTTTACGAATTAGTACCGACCATTCTCTGTCTTACCGTTTCATATAAAAAAGCACCACAAGCTACAGAAACATTTAAAGAAGCTATTTCTCCTAACAACGGTAACTTTGCTTTATAGTCTACCATTTTTAATATAGAAGGATTTACACCTTTATTCTCAGATCCCATAACAATAGCAATAGGTTGATTCAAATTAATATCAAAAACAGAATCTTCAGTTTTTTCAGTTGCAGCCACAGTTTTAATTTCTGATGCTTGCAATATAAATAAGGCGTCTTTTATGTGATCAACTTTACAAATTGGTATTTTAAAAGCAGCACCTGCAGAAGTTTTTATCGTTTCAGCATTTACTGGAGCGCTCCCGTTTTTTTGAATAATTATTCCGTTAACACCTGTGCATTCAGCAGTTCTTATAATTGCACCAAAATTACGAACATCAGATAATTGATCTAAAAGTAAAAACAAAGGAACTTTATCGCTTTCTAAAGTCTTTTCGATAAGCTCTTCTAAATCATAAAATTCAACGGGTGATATTTGAGCAACAGCACCTTGATGATTTCCATTTTTAGACAAACGATTTAACTTTTCTATAGGTACAAGACTTGTCGCTATTTTCTTTTCCTTTATTAGTTTATCTAATTCATAATAAAGGCTTCCTCTCAAGTCTTTTTGTAAGTATACTTTATTTATTGTAGAACCACTTTCTATAGCTTCTATAATCGCTCTTATTCCAAAAATATTTGTTGTTTCTTTTGCTTCAGTTATCATACTGCAAATGTAAGGTGTCTAATATTATAATGCTGTTTACAATCTAATTATTTTTAACGCTAGATTTATCTTTATCAATTTCTTTAGATTTTAATTCAAAAACCTGTGATTTTCCGTTATTATTCGCAATAACAGCTAGGGTTTTATTTAATTTCTTTTGATGAACCAATTGAATAGATTTTGCATTTCCGTTAAGGTATAATCCAGTAGTTTCTGGGTTTAAAACGGTATAATTATCTTTTTGGTTTGATAGTAATACCAATGCAAATGGATTGTCTAACCTTGGCGTCTCTACTTCCGTGTTATATACATTTCCAACGACAATAAGGTCTTCAAAACCATCTTCGTTAAAATCAAATGTATCTCCATCTAAAATAGGGATTGTTTGTGCCATATTTGGCAGTTCTATTTTTTTAAAACTATTGTTACCTTCATTTAAAAGTAAAATGGATTTAAATTGATTTACTTCTCGACGATATGATGTTAAAATTTTCTCTCCATAAATATCTTGAAGATCTGAATTTGCAAATTCGTAAAAAGTCTTTATTTTTTTTGATATAAATGGCATTTGTTGTGTAGAACATTCCTTACCTCTTAAAGGTACAAACCTTCCTTCATATTGGTAGCTTAAAACAACATCATGGGTGTCATTATTATCAAAATCGTCAGCGTAAATTCGTAGTGGTTTTTCTTTACTTACCTTAAATTTAATATTTAAACCAATATTACCAATTACATAATCTTTTAGTCCATCGTTGTTAACGTCTGTTTCAGTAATGCTATTCCACCAACCTTTTTCATCATTCAGTTTGCTTTTTGAAGAAATATCTTTAAAAGTTCCTTTATCATTTAAAAAAAGGCCAACATGTGTCCATTCACCTACAGCAATAAAATCTTGCCAACCATCATTATTAAAATCTGTCGTAATAACTTTATTTACGATTCCAAAGTTTTCAAATTCTGGTGCAATTGTTCTGGTTATATTTTTAAATTTCCCGTTGACATTTTCATAAATAAGAGAAGGTTCGTGAAAAGGATATTTTTGTGGCTTAATTCTATTCCCTACAATAATGTCTAAATCACCATCATTATCAAAATCTATTTTACTAACTGTTTTTCCACTAATTGTATACTCCTTTATTTCGGCTGTTTTCTGTCTTGTAAAATTCCCTTTTCCATCATTTATATAGATACGGTCTTCTAAACTTTTAGAACGTTCTGTAAATTCATTACCACCACTTACGATATATAAGTCATTGTCATTGTCATTATCAATATCTATAAATAGGGCCTCCATATCTTCGTATTGTGCATCTATTTTAAATACCGGGTTTTTTGATTTTATAAATCCGTTCTCAGTTTGTATGTAGATTGCTGAAGGTTGGTCTTTTGCGCCACCAAAAAACAGATCATCTTTATTATCGTTGTTCACATCTCCTTTTACAACAAAAGGTCCTAAGGTAGATTGTTTGTAAGGCAGTAATATTTCTTTTTTAAAATCATCAAATTGATTTTCTGTATGTAAAAAACTAATAACTTTATTATTTTCTGTAAATAGTGTTTCTTTCTCTTTGCTATTTCTTGCTAATAGTTTTTCTGAATTATTTTCATTGAAAATGATCGTACTATTTGCCTTAATATTATATTTCTCACTAATCTTACCAGAAGACCACTGAACCCGAACAGTATCAATCATTTTAGTTTTTTCGATACCAAAATGTACTGTTTTGTCTACTGAAGATAAATAGCCTCTAACTCTTTTAGATTCTTTTGTTCTTGTTTTACCGTTATATATGATTGTTATTTTCGCGAAATCTTCGGATAGTTTTCCTTTGGTATCTACTTTTAGATAATTTCCAATATTGTTTTCTGAAGATAAATTTTTAAATAGAAAAGCATCATCATCTATATTGTTTACAACAATATCTAAGTCACCATCATTGTCTAAATCTGCATAAGCCGCACCATTAGAAAATGAAATTTCACTAATGCCAGAATCGGAAGTACTGTTTTTAAAATTTAAATTCCCTTTGTTAGAAAATAAAAGGTTTGTTAATTTTTCTGAAGGTAGTTTGTTGTATATGTTTTCTTTGATGTGTAAAGGTACATTTCCTCTATACTGTCTTTTTATTTTTGAAATCTGTATTCTAACATCATTATCTGATGCATATCTTCTGTAACCGTTTGTAACGTAAATATCGTTATTACCATCGTTATCAGTGTCAAATATTAATCCTGCCCAGCTCCAATCGGTTTTAGATAAACCGGTTGTTTGAGATATATTATGAAATTTATTATTCCCTAAATTAATTTGAAGGGAATTAAACATATATTGATGATGTAATTTTAATTTATTGACTAATAGATCGTTTTTCTGAACATTCATAGAAGCCATTAATGTCTTAGAACGTATATGGTCTGCACTCGCCATGTCTAAAACAAAAATATCATTTAAATTATCGTTATTGATATCTTCAATGTCTACACCCATTCCATAGAATGAGATTTGTTTTGTAGCTGTTTTTATTTGATCTGTAAATTTGCCTTTTTTATTGTTTATGTACATAGCATCTGGTACATAGTAATCATTAGCAATATATATATCTAGCCATCCATCATCATTAATATCACTTACACATAATCCTAGGCCAAATGTTGGTTTTAATAGTCCTGCTTTTTCTGTTATATCAACAAATTTCCCATTGTTGTTTATATATAGATGACTTGAGCTGTCATGCAGAAGTTTCTTATTTTTTAATGTTTTATAAAAACTGATTGGATCTAATCCATAAAAGTCATTCTCGTTTGCAACGATACAATCTAAATCTCCATCTTTATCAAAATCAAAGAAAGTAGCTTGTGTGCTTATTCCTGTATCTGCTAAACCATATGAGACTGCTTGTTCTTTAAAGCTATTATTTTTTTGATTGATGTATAGTAGATTCTTTCTTTTTTCTTTTGTGTATGGTCCACCTTGAGTAACGTAAATATCCATCCATCCATCATTATTTACATCTGCAATAGTCACTCCATTTGCCCAATTTTTATTTTTGTTGATAGCTGCTTGTTCAGATATATCTTCAAAAATTAAATTTCCTTTGTTTAAATATAGTTTATTAGCAACCTGATTACCACAGTAGAATATATCTTTTAAACCATCATTATTAATGTCAATGATACCTACACCAGCACCATTGTAAAAGAAATCATAATCAAAAAGATTTGATTTTGTTTTTAAATCATGGGTTAAAATATTCTTAAAATCTAAGTTACTTTGTTTTTTATTTATTTTTTCAAAATTAAAAAATGGCTTAACTATTTGTTTGCTATTTGTATTAGAGAGGTTCTCTAAGTTAACTTCATCTTTTTGAGTACAACCCAAAAAAAAGAGAATAGATAGACAAAATGTAAGACATGTTTTCATTTTAATTCTTTTTTAAATGATATAAAAAAAAGGGCTTTATAAATAAAGCCCTTTTTCGTATAAAAATAATTTGTAATCTTATAGACAATTAGTAACAGGTAGTAAACCTGATGTACCTTCACCTACACCTACACCTAATAGTAAATCACCATTTGGAGCATAGATTTCGAAACTCATTTCACCCCATACATCTCCAGGAAATTCCCAAATAGCTGTTGCAGTTCCAGCAGGTACAACAACAGTAGTTGTTGCGTCAGATCCATCATTTGCAACACAGTCAGCTCCTCCAAAACCTAAGAAACTAGCATCTCCATAAGCAGAACACATTCCGAATTCAACTACGGTTACGTTACCACTCATATCAGTTAGTGTACATGTGATACCAGGACCACCGTTACCAGCAGTTTGCCATCCATCACCATAAGAATCATGCATATCTACAGTATAGCTTCCAGGTTCTGGTGAGCATACTAAAGCAGCATTGTATTTATAAGGAGAAGACCAGTAACCACCAGTAATAATACCAGCAGCGTCAGCAGCTCCATAAGTTCTACCATCTGTTAAATTTAAACGTACTTCAAATACATATAAATCTCCTGGTGAATATTGTCCAACAGTTAAACCCATCGCAGTTGTAGCTTCAGCAAAAGTAGCCATCGCAGTTGTTCTAGGTAAACCTACAGGTCCAGTTGTAAAATCAGAAGCAGGGATTGTTTTTACTAAAAAATCTGCTGCAACCGTAGTACCATTATCTGGAGATAAATCTCTAATAGATACCATAACATCTACACTTTCTAACAAAGCACCGCCTTCTTCATCTTGTTCTTCAATTACTTGAGACCAAAATGATGTCGGCTCACTAGAATTTAAAACATTAGAGTTAGAATCGTCGCTTACTGTTCGTAGTATAGCACCGGCAAGGGTGTCTGCAACTACTTGATCTACTACAGTATTAGAATCCTCACAAGAATTAAAGGAAAATACTAATAATGTAGATAGAAAAATTTTAAATATGTTTTTCATTTTATTATATTTTATATTAATTTATAATTTTTAGTTTGCTGGGTTTAAAACTCCAGTATCCCAAAAAACAAGTGTATTTAAATCTGTTCTTTGTAGGATATTTGAATTTGCACTCACTTCACTACTTGGATATAATACAGATCTTGGAAAAGTACCTGGATTAGAATCAAGACTTCTAGAGATTGTTCTAGGGTACCCAGTTCTTCTAACAAAGTTAAAAGCATCTCCTGCACCACCGTACATTGCAATGAAATATTGCTCACCTAATATATCCATTTTATCTTTTGATGTTGGAAAACCAGTAGCATCTAAACCAGTTGTAGTAGAAGCAGCATTAAACTCAGCTACCTTAGCTGCAATAAAGTTAGATACTCTTGTTGCGCTAGGAATTAAATCTTGATTAGCACTTGCGTCTAAAGATCCAAATGTTTGTACTTTAGCGATAGATTTTGTCATACCATCTTCTAATAAAGCTGCAGCTGCACTTGTATTACCCATATGTAAATTAGCTTCTGCTTTCATAAAAGAAACATAAGAAGATAAGTAAATTGGATCGATACCAGCACCACCACCACCATCACCAAAGCCTACAGCTCCATGAGGTAAGTTAGAAATACCTGAATTTGCCATATATACTGGAACATCATATTGGTTGTCAAAACTTCCTCCTGAAGGATATACTCCAACAGCAGTTCTTGTGAAACCATCTGGAGGTGTTCCTTCATCGTTTCCGTGAGCTCTACCCCAATATCCTAACAATGTAGAACACCAGATATCTTGATCAGGAGTGAATTGTAAATGTAAAGGTGCATCTTGTAAAGAACAAGATAATGTCTCTCCATTTGATGAATCACCACCGAAATCTCCAGGATATGAATATACTGCACCAGGAGCACCGTTGTATAAAATAAACGATTGGTTACCTGGAGTATTGTATGTCTGTCTGTAGAAATAATATCTACGTCTAGGATCACTACCTTCTAATTCATCTCCAATGTTATAATTATTCCATAACGTATTGTACATGTAGTCGTAAGTAGGTATCATAGTGTTCATCAACCAGTTAGACTGGTAAATGTTTGCACCTGAATCAGTATAATCAGCTGAATAATTAGGGTGACGTGTATCTGGTGATAATACGTTGGTACCATAATTAAATTGGAAATCATCTTCAGCGCTCTCTATAACATTTGTTGCTGAAACAACAGCTGCATAGTTTCTAGTAGTTAAGTCAGCACGCATTTGTAATGTATTAATTAACTTAATCCATTTAGTAGCATCTCCTCCATAAAACAAATCTGTACCTGTACCAATACCTGGTGTAGTTGAAAAATGTGCTTTTGCTTCAGCTAACATTGCGATCGCTGAGTTATAAACAGATTCATCATCATCTACTGTTGGCTTAGGGAATTCTGTTGGATTTCCAGCTTGAGACCAAGGGATATCTCCTAAGAAATCTACTAATTGCATTAAAGTATGCGCTTGCATAGTTTTAGCCATTCCTAAATGAAAAGAATAATCTTTTTCAGGATTTTCATTTAAAGCAGCAATTGCTTGCATGTTCGGAAGATTATTTGAATAGAAAGAATTCCAAACACCGTTTAGTGTTCCATCTCCATAATTGTTCAAATAGTTTCTACCTCCCATGTGGTTAATTCTCCCTAAATCAGCACTTGTATTTGCGAAACTTCTTTGCGTTCCTTTATAAGATAGCTGAATAGAGTTTAATAATAAATCTGGGTCTGCTTGATCAGTTGATAAAGCATTTGGGCTTGCTAATTGCTCCATCTCTAATGTATCACATGAGTAAAATAATGTGATAGAACTTAGAACTGATATCAGCAAAAATTTATATAATTTTTTCATAATATATGTTATTTTCTTTTAAGTTTATTAAAATGAGAGTTTTACACTAAGACCATAACGTTTAGAACTAGGTCCGTTTAAATAGTCAAATCCTCTACCATTACCAACACCAACACCAGCTACGTTTGGATCAAAATTAGCTGCATCTGGAGTATTATAAGCATCATACCATAAATTGAAACCGCTGAATGTAAAAGATATTGCTCCAAAAGGAGTTTTATCTAAAGCAGTCTGTGGTAATGAATATCCTAATGATACTTCTTGTAATCTAAGTACAGATGCATCATATATTGTTAATTCTTTTGGGCCAAATAATAAGTTAGAGAAATAATATTGAGAATTATTTATCTGTAATGTATTTGGTTGACCAGTAGATTCTAAGATACCTGGTAAAATAAAAGTTTTATTTCTATCACCATTTATTAACCCTCTACCTAATAATGTAGCAATAGTTGTACTTGCGATATCTCCACCTTTAGTATGGTTTATTTGAAAACCAACTGTAAAGTTCTTATATGTAATTGTATTGTTAAAGTTCATTACATAGTCTGGGTTTGGATCACCAATAATAGGTGTAACAGATCTTCCATCAGCTAAAATTGTATTACTTTCAGATAAATAACTACCATTTGTACCAATTAAGAAATTTCCATTTTCATCTCTTTTAATTCTTGTACCAACAATAACACCTAATTGTTCTCCTCTAATTGCTGCGTTACCACCTAACCAAGCTGCCGTAGATCCTGCATAGATAATTTGATCATCTTCTTGCTCTGTTACGATTTGTTCGTTTGTAGTAAAGTTCACTCTAGAATTCCAGTTTAAACCATTTCCATCATGTTTAATGATATCAAGACCTAAATCAACTTCGATTCCACTTCCTTCTACTTTACCAACATTTGCTTGTGTTGAAGTAAATCCAGATGATGGTGCTAATGGTTTATTAACAATTAAATCTGTTGTAGTTCTATTAAAGTAAGAAAAACTTACGTCAACTCTATTGTCATATAAACGTGCATCAAAACCAAATTCAAATTCACTAAGTAATTCTGGTCTTAAATCAGGGTTTGCTCTAAAACCACTAATAGAATTAGTTGTTATTGGGCCAAAAGCACCACCATTTTGATTCGTATACTGATTTACCGTGTTTACTGTTGGGTAACCTGTAGGGAAACCTGCAGATTGTCCAAGACCAGCTCTAAGCTTTAAATAGTTTAACCCTTTACCACTATCTGATTTTAAACCTTCAATTGCTTGTGTAGGAATAAAAGATCCAGAAATACTAGGGTAAAATAAACTATTGTTTTCTGATGGTAAGTTAGAAACCCAATCGTTTCTTCCAGATAAAGTTAAGTAAGCATAGTTTTTATAATCTACTGCAGCTTCACCAAAAACTCCAACAATATTTCTTCTTGCAGAATAATGTATTGGGGTTTGGTTTTCGAAGTTAAAGTGTCTTAAAACTCCAAAAGCAATTTGTCCTGTACTAGCAACACCTTGTTGCTCATATTGTCTAGAACGTGATGTAGCACCTGCAACAAAACTTATTCCAATATCTTCAGTGATATCATAATTACCGTTAAACGCTAAGTAGTTATCAAAAATAGTTACATTGTTATCATAAGTGTTTAAAAAACCATAGATAGCTGCATCAAAATTTACACCATTTTTATTAGAGTGCGATTGATTTCTTTCATTGTAAAAATCAATACCAGAACGATACGTTAAACCTAAGTTATCGTTAATCTCATAAGTTAATGAAGCATTTGTAAATACTCTATTTGTCTTTTGACTATTTTGAGCATTTTTAACAGACCATCTTGGATTGATAATATCATTACCATTACGATAATAAATACTTCCGTTATTTTCTGGAAGTTCAAATGGTAAACCCATTAAATCTACGTTTCTAGGTGTAAAGAAAACATTACCAAATGTAGACCATCCTAATGTACCGTTACCTCTACTTGCTGCAACTGGAGGAGATACTACATTGTTTAATGTATAGTTCATCGATCCTTGAACCGTAAACTTGTTACTTAACTTTGCACGACCACCTACAGATAAAGTAGTTCTACCAACGTAGTTACCTGGTGTAAATCCTTCTTCGTCTAAATGACCAACATTTGCATTATAACTAACGTTTCCATCATCTGAAGAACCTCTTAAGTTTACAGAAAGATTTTTTACAGAACCAGATCTAAAGAAATTCTCTACACTGTTGTAAGCTTTCCACTCGTATCTTTCTCCTGTATATAAGTTGTTAAATGCATTGTTTCCATCTAAAAAGTTATTTAAGAAAGCAGAAGAACCATAAGGGTGCTCTACAGTACCATCTGGTTGAATTGTTCCAGCAGGGTCATTGTTGTATCCGTCAACGCCATCAGCGTTAAAAGAAGGTCCCCAGTTACTGAAAAACCATCCAAAAGATTGGTCAAAACCACCACCATATTGATCTTGGTAATCTGGTATAGAAGCGATATCGTTAATAAAAAATGATTGATTTATAGTAATCTCATTTTTTCTAGCTTTTTTTGCTCCAGATGTATTACCAGATTTAGTAGTAATAACAATTACACCGTTTCTACCTGCAGTACCATAAAGAGTAGCTGCTGCTAAACCTTTAAGTACAGTTACACTTTCAATACTGTTTGGATCTAAATCTAAAAATCTACTAGAACCAACATTTCCACTAAGGAAATTTCCTTGTGAATTTGTATCACTACTAAAAGGTACACCATCAACCACAAATAATGCTTGATTACTACCATTAATAGAAGCATACCCTCTAATTACTACATTTGTTGCAGAACCAGAAGTACCACTTTGAGAAGTAATCTGTACACCAGATGCTTTACCAGATAAGATTCTAGCAACATCCCCTTCGGCACGTTGTTCTAGTTCATCCGATTTTACTTCTGATACAGCGTATCCTAAAGCTTTTTTCTCTCTCTTAATACCTTGTGCAGTAACAATAATTTCATCTAATATCTCTCCACCTTCTTCAAGTGTTACATTGATACTATTTGATGTTCCTACTGTTTTTTCTGTCGCTTTATATCCTAAATAGCTAAATCTTAAAACATCTCCAGTTTTAGCGTTAATAGAATACTTCCCGTCAAAATCTGTTTCGGTACCTGTAGTTGTTCCTTTAATAAGGACACTTACACCTGGTAATGTCCCAGAAGAATCCGATACAGTACCGGAAACATTTTTCTCTTGTGCAAAAGTTATTTGCACAACAAACGCCAGTAATAGCGTCATAATTCCTTTAAACTTTGTTTTCATTATTGAATAATTTTTGAATTAATTGAGACAAATATCATCTTTTATTATGAATTAAACTATGAAACTTGTTAAAAAAAGTTAATTTTATGTTAAGTGGTGTTGAAATTTTCGAAATCTGTATATCCTGTTAAAAGTAGTTTCTCCAATTAATAAGAAGTTTAATGTTTTTGTAATCAAAGCTTTGAGTGTTTTTTTTGCCTAAGGTTGTGCTTATATTTATCTGTGATTTTTTTGTGGTAAATAAATAACCTAAACCTATACCTAATAGATTTTTATTGCCATTGTTTATTTTAGTTTGTCCTATGTCGGTTATACTATATAAGTAAGATTTTTCTGAAGTTAAATATCTGTACTCGATATTAAAATAACTAAAGCTGTTTGTAAAGATGCTTTGTTCATTAAATCCTCGAATAGAATTTGCACCTCCTATCCTGAAAAGTTCATTGTCTATTAAGGAGTCGGAATTTAGGTAGCCAGTTCTATTTTTAATGAAGAAGCTACTTCTTAAGCCTAATTCCCAGTTAAAAGAAGTTGATGCCTCTATTTTGTATTGATTGGATGAATTGTCGTTTATTTTTA
>Ga0308012_10001058_pt1 | contig 15299 bp, 4 predicted proteins | sample Neamet179_FD_203133 | JGI IMG/M metagenome (GOLD analysis project Ga0308012, IMG submission 203133) | Marine microbial communities from water near the shore, Antarctic Ocean - #179 | ecosystem: Environmental > Aquatic > Marine > Unclassified | place: Southern Ocean | collected 2014-07-25 | reverse complement strand
CATGGCCACCCTGAATGCAGCGAACCAAGCGATGTTCACAGCAAATGCCTTGAGCAATAACAGGATTGAAATCAAGCTCCAGGAAAGTTTGAACAGCAAGCTCGATGAACAAGCTACTGCAAAATCAGTCAACGAATGGACTGTCGCTGAGGGAGCTGTGGCAACAAAGCTGGACGAGGATTACGACAAGGTCTACGAGACTGTCTCTGGCAACAACACCAAGCTGGTTGAGCTCAACGAATCAAAAACTGTGCTTGATGACAAGCAGAATGAAGCGGTGGAAAACAGGAACAGAGAACGTCTCAAAGCGGACGTTGACGATGAAGTCAAGGCCGCGACCTTTCACGAGATCGATTACCAGGAGTACACAGACAGGAAAGCTCAAATCGAGAAGACCATCAAGCTGATCCAGTCAGACAGCGTCACAGCTGTGCTTCGATTCATTGGACGCTCCAGTGTTCCTCCCAAGACCATCAAAGGCATCACCTTTGGCCCAAAGGTCACTGGTGAACCAAATGCCAAACTTGCTCGGGACATCTACAACGCTGGCATGGACTTCATGCTTCAGACACCCAGCGAGTACTACATCATCATGATGATCTACCACTACTGTGTGGAGAAATACCGTAACGACGACACCATCATAACGCCGCCGTCTACATCTGACCATCTGAAAGGAAACTATCTCCTGATGGCACCACACTTGCTGACAGTTCTGATTGAGCAGTCTGCAATGCTGTGCAAATCATTGGAAGGGAACGCAGCCCCACTGCTCCGGAAATACGGACGAGGCAGGCGCCAGTTCAACCATGAATCAGGACTTCGCGTGACGATGTGCCCTGATCGACAAGATGGAATTACCTCACTGCTCTGCATCTACCTCTCACACGCTCAGCGCAGCATGGACTACAAGATGGACATCCGAGACATACTTGAAAATGCAGCTGGACGATTCACTGAAGGTTCAATCACCAAAACAATTGCAGAAATGCTGCCAATTCTCGAGGAAGCAATGCAGATGAAGGTGTCAATTCAATATGACATGACAGTTCGGCGACTGGCTCGAGTCCTGCTTGAGCGCTCCCCTGTCTATCAACAGATCTTCGACAAGTACAGCATTGGAGCATCTGCTGAGGAAGTTGGCAAACCACTCGAGATCCTCTACACCATGATGCTGGACGTCGCCCTGATCACCCGGGAAACCCAGACACATGAGAGGCTGATGGCTGCCACCAGCCCTGAGAGCCGCAAGCTGAAGCTCCGCGCACAAGCCAGTTACCTGGCATACTGGAGCGTTGACGGTGCCAATGCCTTTGTTGGGCAGTCAGCAACACCATGCTCGATCGAGAACTGCACAGAGGGGATCCCTACGGAGCTCCTGAACAGTTACATGAAACGATGCCCTGACAAGGACCCAGCTACCATGGGCTTCATGTGCACTAACCACTTCGACATGTGGCGCAATGGAGACAATCTGACCATGAAGAACGGTCAACCCAAGAAAACATTTGGTGAACGCGGCAAAGGCAAGGGCGGAGGCAAGAAGCACGACAAACGAGACCGAGGCAGAGGAGCTGCTGCAAAGGACACAGTTCTGGCAGCAGTCAAGCAAGCTGGACTGACCTCGGATGACTACAAGCTTCTCTCTGCACTGACTGCCGACGACAACGAGCCGCCTGCCGAGGAACTGAAGTACCACGCCGGCACTCCTGGATACAAGTTCAACCAGGACGACTACGACACACTTACTGCTGCCGACAAGAAGGAGCAGCTGTCGATGTTGATCAGCAAGCTGGAATCGAAACCAGCGCAACTGAGTCGTGCCATGGAGGTCTTCAAGAAGATGGCCATGTGACCAACGACCTCGCCGGTCCGGACTGCGGACGGTAAAGATACGGGATCTGAAGACAACAACATGAGCAAGCACGCTGTGACTCCGATTGTGATAAACTACAAATTGAACTACAGGATGAGCGAGCAACCTCCACTAGACTCTTCAACCACCACCACGAAACTAGGCCAACAAGATGGGAGCGCATGGGACGGCTACACTGCCCCTCTCGATCAACATACTGCCAAGATATACGGCAACACGATCGACCAATATGACACTGCGCCAGATTACGCACTTGATCTCCCGAACAATTTACTACATCTGAGATACGTTTTCGATACTGGAGCGACACATGTTTTATCATCAACAAGTGTTCATGAAGCTCTAAAAACTGCACATCCGTCGAGGCTGGAAATTACAGGCTACCACGGAACACAAACCCAATTTGGTAAATTGGCCGGCACGCTATCAGGCTGCCCTGTTGGATCTACAATGACCACACCATTTACTTTTGGAACTGACACACTGGATGGGCTCAATGACCCACTATTCTCTTTCACCGAGATGTACGAGCAACGAGGATTCTCCTTATGCCTGGCCCAGCCGGGCAACTGGTCTGGCCTGTACCGCACTGACGCAGTCAGCGGACAGCAAATTGACAAAATCCCGCTCACCTACTGCTGGAACACACACCAGTGGATCCTGGAAATCATCATTGGTCAACAGCAACAAGCAAGCCGTTTTGCAAAACTGGTCTATGAAAGGCGCAAGTGCAATACCAAACTAGCCAGAGAACTCAACAGGGCTTATTCCATCCCGCGGGACGACATTGAACTCGTGTCCGCTATCACATCTGCTCTGGCTATGCCAGCTGCAAACCACAGTCAAGACAGTGAAAAACATACATGGGTGGGTTCGTCACCTGATCCAGATGACTGCAACACACATGCGTTGAAAACAGGTCGATTCAAATCAATGACTCACAAGCAACTCCATGAGACGCTTGGCCACTTTGGGTACCTCCCTGGATGTGTCATTTGTATGCAAGTCAAGAAGAACTTGAACAGAATCTACAAGAACCCGCGACCAAAGGGTGATGTGAGACCAGGTTACACCTGGGACTTAGACGTCATCTACTGGAGCTTCACTGGAGTCTCAAAGCGAGGCTACAGATACTCCATCATTCTGCGAGACAGATGCACTGGTACTCCACTGATTACTCACATGGCTACCCGAGATGAAACCACAACTGCAATGGTCAACCTCATCACAGATATGAGAAGTGACAAACGATTCAAGCAGCCTTACCCAATGTTCAGCTGTTTGAACCTCGACCTAGCTGGTGAGTTCACTGGCGGGGAGTTCAAAGAAGCAATGCAGTCACTTGGCATCAGAGAGATCAACTGGCGAGACCCACAGCGCAAGGAAGACAATGGCGTCGCAGAATTTGCAGTCCAGAAAATTGAGATTGCAACAAAGCGTTCGATGGCCACCACATCAACACCTGTACAGTACTTCTGCTATCACGCCGATCACTGTGTCAAGGTAATGGCTCGACTTCCTCTCACAAGAAACATCAGCACTGCAGACTGCGATGCAATTCGTCCACTTGAACAACTATATGCCTGCAATGGACAAACTGGAATCAGCAGAGCTCAATGTGACAAAGATCTATTAGCCATGAACGTGCCTGGCAGCCTTGTGTTATGTACAGACAAAGACTCAAAAGGAAGTGACCTGGATCGAATCGACCGGTGCTCCTGGGGTATTGTCCTAGGCACAAAAGGAACGAACCAAGTCGATATGGGGCACCTATCCCTCATCGAGAACCCATTCACCAGAGCACACCGGCACACGAAATCCCTGACAGTCCTACAGATGGCTGCTGGCCAAAGTGCATGGAGCACACTTGGACTTCCAACTCCTCTGTTGCCGAAAACATCTGTGATAAGATCTGGAGACCAAAGCTTCCCGACTGTCAACATCATCAAACTACCATATCACCTGGATCCAATTCAACCGAATCCTGTGATCTTGGGCTTCAAGATGCATGACCAAGATTTCCATGATGATCCTGTACTCAAAATGTATGACAACTCGGGACGGCGATTAACCACTGACCCTCACACTGGTGAGCTGCAGACTGGTCAACTTGCACTTCCTGACATACTCGAACAGCTGGACATCACTAAACAGCCCGACATGGATTCAGACACAACCGAACATGCAGCAGATGTACTCACGACTCGACCAAAAGACTTTATTGGTCGATCAGTATACCAATATTTCGCTGATGCAAGCCCACCTGGCCAGTATGCCGGCAGGGTTGTCTCATACCAACTTGACAAAGATCTTGGCCACCTATGGCAGATATTCTACCCAGAGCTAGGTGACAACCTGGCCAGCTCATGCGAATACGATGAGCAAGACATGATAACATACTGTGTACATGGCGACAAAACCGACCTGATCACAGCAGAGACGATCGACTCCGTACAAGAGACACATGAGGACCAGTACCTCTGCCTTGACGACTTCGACCTCTATTTCACCAAAGACAATGACAACTTCCGGCAGATTTGTGACCAAATTTGCATCCCAGGACCTGACCGATTACTATATTACACATGGCTTGAGAAATACTTTGGGTATGGCCCCAGTATAAGCACTCATCCTGATCAACTCACATTCCGAAAACCGTTCAACGACGCCAACAAGCTACTGGCTGGCGACAAATTTCGTGCTCAAACCCGTTTTCCGAAACCTTCTGGCAGCTCCTGGATCCATGTCAAACAAAATCAAGATACAGCTTCGAATCTACAAAATGAAGAACACTTGTTAGCCACCACGGCTCGAATACAATTCGCAAAATTACATGAACAAGTCCGACTCGAAGCAAAAGAGACCAACCACCTTCCTCAAGTCGGAGGGTGCGATGCACTACAACCCGAAACTGGAGATGAAGATTCCATTTCGGAGGGTGAACTACGAACAATTACTGAAATTTCCGACCTCTGCAACCTCGACACAGCCGCAATTCTCACCGAATATGCCACAGCTGCTGCAGCTCTGGACGCAGTCAATGCACTGGCTGCACTCATGGAGACATATGTCCCTAACAGCCCATATGCAGATCCAGCCACTGGTCAAATTGTTCCACCGAAATCATATGCTGATGCACAGTCTCGAAGCGACTGGCTACTCTGGAAGTACGCCATCGACAAAGAACTCAAATCGTTTGAGAAACTCAAAGTGCACTCTGAAAAGATGAGCCTCGACACAGTTCGAGACAAAGGCTACAAACAAAGACCAGTGCGGTCTCACTTCATATTTGACAGCAAGTATGACATCTGCACTGGTGCCTTCCTGAAACCAAAAGCTCGCTGGGTAGTACAAGGCGATCCCAATCAAATGAAAAAGGGGATCCACTACTTCCAATCATACAGTCCGGCACCATCTACAACTACTACTCGAATGATGCAATCCATTGCATGTGGATATGACAAGAAACGCCACGCAGCTGATGTGGAGACTGCTTTTCTACACTCCGATCTTGAATCGCATGAACAAATACCCATCCGACTGCCTGATGGCATGGAAACGACTGACCAATCTGGATCAGTACGGCGATATGTTATCCTGTACAAAGGCCAATATGGCACACCAAGTGCTGGCTTCTACTGGACTCGCACACGCGACGCATGGCTCATGACAGAATTCATGAAACCACCGTGGCACATCAAACAAATGACTCTGGAACCCTGCATGTTTGTCATAACGAACACAGAACGCAAGACTGTCAGCCACCACCTGATCCATGTTGATGATATTGATACAATTGCAGACACCAATGAGGATGTCGAGCACATCTATGGTCAACTACACCAACGATTTGGACTCACCAGATGCAAACCTGAAGTCATGCTTGGTGTCGAACGTCGTATGACAACAGTCGACGGCACTAGATACATGGAATTTCTCATGCCAACATATATCACGAACATGCATGCTGAGTGGTCTGCCAAATGGACAGAACTCAAGCGACCCTGGTCAACAACAGTGCCGGAAATACCAATTCCGGCAAACACAATTCTATCAGTTGCTGGAACAGAAAAATATCCTCGACCATCTGATGCAGAAATTGCCGAAACAACTGAACTGCACATGCACCTCACTGGTCAACTACTCTGGCTGTCACGAATGTGCATGCCTGAAATCCTATTTGCCTGCAGCCAAATGTCAAGAGTTTTATCTGCCAGCAGTTGGGATGCACTGGAACTGGGTATGCAAATTATTCGCTATGCCTACGGCCAACGACACCGAGGACTCCGATTTCGCAGTGATGGACACCCGAAACTCAGGGCTTCGTATGATGCATCAGACAATCCTGATCCCAAAGACGGCAAATCCAGCTATGGATACTCAATCTGTCTCTTTGATGGGCCTCTACATGCAGTCTCCAAGAAGACAGCACGAGTTGGGACATCATCTACACACAATGAGTACATTGCACAAGCTGAGATGGCCAAATGCCTCGTCTTCATCCAGAACCTATTCATCGAAATGGGATTCCCTGAGATATGTGACGAACCCACCCCTGCAGCTGGTGACAACTACACTGCAACCACCCAATTACAAGAGCAGAGATTGACAGAACGAAACAGATTTTATGTCACTGATTATTTCTACTGCGTTGAAATCTTCCAAGATGGAAAATTCATTCCGTATTGGGTACGAACGAATGACAATGGCGCTGATATCTACACCAAAGCAGTCCCGCCACAAATCATGAAGCGACTACGACCGGGTCAGACTGGATACTCTGATGGCCCGCTACCTGCGGTCGACTTGACCATTACACCAAAAACAACACAAAAGGGGATACCCACCGTCTCGACGGCAATCGCAACACACGTGTTCGATTGGGAGGGTGTAAAACGCACCTGAGAGCGTTCCTCGACGGCATCTACTATACCTGTTTGCTGAACGGACGTGTACCCAGCTGGAATTGACAATAGACAGTCTGCTGAACGGACGTGTACCCAGCTGGCTGTAAACCACATCCTGGATCCTACTGAGGCTGGATGACTATTCGAACCACTTGTTCGAGCTACACGAGTATGCTCCGACAGCACCTGACAGAGCTGCTAACCTGGACCTCCATGGTACGACACCTATCGTATAGCTGGTACTTGGGCAAAATATACCCAGGTACTCTACTACGATACCTATCAAGTATTTAGTACTTGAAGATCATATCCTAGTACTCTTTCTACGAAAATGCACCATGCAGTATTTTCTACGAACGGTCGCCAAGTATTTCATGCAGGATGAAAATTCATGCAGCGATGCGGCGCGCGGTTGATTTGAACAATCGAGGACTGAAGCAAAACTACGACAGAGACACAACATGTGTCCTGAGGGCTGTCTGTGAATACAAACCCCTTTCTCACCCACATCACTGCTGCCAAATCACCTCCAATCTTGGCAGCGCCTTAGCTAAGGGCCTGGCTACTGCAAGCAGAGAAACGACGGGCTTCACAGAAGCACCTCCAAGTCGACGGCTGTCCAAGACAGCCGCTGCAGCGCGCACCGCGCTGCCAACAACAAGATCCACTGATCTACATGGCGGACGAACCAGAGTTCGAGCCGGAACCGGCCACCCCGATGGCTGCGGCGCGCCCGCCCAGCATCATGACGCAGCGCACTGCTGTCTCGACTTCTTCAAAGTCGTCCAGGCGCACAAGAAGAGCGCCAGGGATCGCTGCTACACGCAGGATCGCCATGAAGCCTGGGGTGTCACAAGAGGCGATGCACTCTGGCACCTTCGCCACAATGGGCAGGTTCAACCATGAGCACCTGCCTGACAAGGAACAAGAAGACGAAGACGCTGATGATCACAACATGACCAGCGCAGAGCTGTCCAAGGTACTGCTTCCTGAAGGAGCAGTGACAGACATTCTGAAGTCGGACGAAATTACCTCATTCATCCAGAACCAGTTCTACGACAAAGCAGTCAGCATGCTCACTGAGTCGATGACAACAGCGCTCAAGAAGGCTGGCGCGCAGTTGACCAAGAAGGACTTCGACGATGTGCTCATGGCCACCCTGAATGCAGCGAACCAAGCGATGTTCACAGCAAATGCCTTGAGCAATAACAGGATTGAAATCAAGCTCCAGGAAAGTTTGAACAGCAAGCTCGATGAACAAGCTACTGCAAAATCAGTCAACGAATGGACTGTCGCTGAGGGAGCTGTGGCAACAAAGCTGGACGAGGATTACGACAAGGTCTACGAGACTGTCTCTGGCAACAACACCAAGCTGGTTGAGCTCAACGAATCAAAAACTGTGCTTGATGACAAGCAGAATGAAGCGGTGGAAAACAGGAACAGAGAACGTCTCAAAGCGGACGTTGACGATGAAGTCAAGGCCGCGACCTTTCACGAGATCGATTACCAGGAGTACACAGACAGGAAAGCTCAAATCGAGAAGACCATCAAGCTGATCCAGTCAGACAGCGTCACAGCTGTGCTTCGATTCATTGGACGCTCCAGTGTTCCTCCCAAGACCATCAAAGGCATCACCTTTGGCCCAAAGGTCACTGGTGAACCAAATGCCAAACTTGCTCGGGACATCTACAACGCTGGCATGGACTTCATGCTTCAGACACCCAGCGAGTACTACATCATCATGATGATCTACCACTACTGTGTGGAGAAATACCGTAACGACGACACCATCATAACGCCGCCGTCTACATCTGACCATCTGAAAGGAAACTATCTCCTGATGGCACCACACTTGCTGACAGTTCTGATTGAGCAGTCTGCAATGCTGTGCAAATCATTGGAAGGGAACGCAGCCCCACTGCTCCGGAAATACGGACGAGGCAGGCGCCAGTTCAACCATGAATCAGGACTTCGCGTGACGATGTGCCCTGATCGACAAGATGGAATTACCTCACTGCTCTGCATCTACCTCTCACACGCTCAGCGCAGCATGGACTACAAGATGGACATCCGAGACATACTTGAAAATGCAGCTGGACGATTCACTGAAGGTTCAATCACCAAAACAATTGCAGAAATGCTGCCAATTCTCGAGGAAGCAATGCAGATGAAGGTGTCAATTCAATATGACATGACAGTTCGGCGACTGGCTCGAGTCCTGCTTGAGCGCTCCCCTGTCTATCAACAGATCTTCGACAAGTACAGCATTGGAGCATCTGCTGAGGAAGTTGGCAAACCACTCGAGATCCTCTACACCATGATGCTGGACGTCGCCCTGATCACCCGGGAAACCCAGACACATGAGAGGCTGATGGCTGCCACCAGCCCTGAGAGCCGCAAGCTGAAGCTCCGCGCACAAGCCAGTTACCTGGCATACTGGAGCGTTGACGGTGCCAATGCCTTTGTTGGGCAGTCAGCAACACCATGCTCGATCGAGAACTGCACAGAGGGGATCCCTACGGAGCTCCTGAACAGTTACATGAAACGATGCCCTGACAAGGACCCAGCTACCATGGGCTTCATGTGCACTAACCACTTCGACATGTGGCGCAATGGAGACAATCTGACCATGAAGAACGGTCAACCCAAGAAAACATTTGGTGAACGCGGCAAAGGCAAGGGCGGAGGCAAGAAGCACGACAAACGAGACCGAGGCAGAGGAGCTGCTGCAAAGGACACAGTTCTGGCAGCAGTCAAGCAAGCTGGACTGACCTCGGATGACTACAAGCTTCTCTCTGCACTGACTGCCGACGACAACGAGCCGCCTGCCGAGGAACTGAAGTACCACGCCGGCACTCCTGGATACAAGTTCAACCAGGACGACTACGACACACTTACTGCTGCCGACAAGAAGGAGCAGCTGTCGATGTTGATCAGCAAGCTGGAATCGAAACCAGCGCAACTGAGTCGTGCCATGGAGGTCTTCAAGAAGATGGCCATGTGACCAACGACCTCGCCGGTCCGGACTGCGGACGGTAAAGATACGGGATCTGAAGACAACAACATGAGCAAGCACGCTGTGACTCCGATTGTGATAAACTACAAATTGAACTACAGGATGAGCGAGCAACCTCCACTAGACTCTTCAACCACCACCACGAAACTAGGCCAACAAGATGGGAGCGCATGGGACGGCTACACTGCCCCTCTCGATCAACATACTGCCAAGATATACGGCAACACGATCGACCAATATGACACTGCGCCAGATTACGCACTTGATCTCCCGAACAATTTACTACATCTGAGATACGTTTTCGATACTGGAGCGACACATGTTTTATCATCAACAAGTGTTCATGAAGCTCTAAAAACTGCACATCCGTCGAGGCTGGAAATTACAGGCTACCACGGAACACAAACCCAATTTGGTAAATTGGCCGGCACGCTATCAGGCTGCCCTGTTGGATCTACAATGACCACACCATTTACTTTTGGAACTGACACACTGGATGGGCTCAATGACCCACTATTCTCTTTCACCGAGATGTACGAGCAACGAGGATTCTCCTTATGCCTGGCCCAGCCGGGCAACTGGTCTGGCCTGTACCGCACTGACGCAGTCAGCGGACAGCAAATTGACAAAATCCCGCTCACCTACTGCTGGAACACACACCAGTGGATCCTGGAAATCATCATTGGTCAACAGCAACAAGCAAGCCGTTTTGCAAAACTGGTCTATGAAAGGCGCAAGTGCAATACCAAACTAGCCAGAGAACTCAACAGGGCTTATTCCATCCCGCGGGACGACATTGAACTCGTGTCCGCTATCACATCTGCTCTGGCTATGCCAGCTGCAAACCACAGTCAAGACAGTGAAAAACATACATGGGTGGGTTCGTCACCTGATCCAGATGACTGCAACACACATGCGTTGAAAACAGGTCGATTCAAATCAATGACTCACAAGCAACTCCATGAGACGCTTGGCCACTTTGGGTACCTCCCTGGATGTGTCATTTGTATGCAAGTCAAGAAGAACTTGAACAGAATCTACAAGAACCCGCGACCAAAGGGTGATGTGAGACCAGGTTACACCTGGGACTTAGACGTCATCTACTGGAGCTTCACTGGAGTCTCAAAGCGAGGCTACAGATACTCCATCATTCTGCGAGACAGATGCACTGGTACTCCACTGATTACTCACATGGCTACCCGAGATGAAACCACAACTGCAATGGTCAACCTCATCACAGATATGAGAAGTGACAAACGATTCAAGCAGCCTTACCCAATGTTCAGCTGTTTGAACCTCGACCTAGCTGGTGAGTTCACTGGCGGGGAGTTCAAAGAAGCAATGCAGTCACTTGGCATCAGAGAGATCAACTGGCGAGACCCACAGCGCAAGGAAGACAATGGCGTCGCAGAATTTGCAGTCCAGAAAATTGAGATTGCAACAAAGCGTTCGATGGCCACCACATCAACACCTGTACAGTACTTCTGCTATCACGCCGATCACTGTGTCAAGGTAATGGCTCGACTTCCTCTCACAAGAAACATCAGCACTGCAGACTGCGATGCAATTCGTCCACTTGAACAACTATATGCCTGCAATGGACAAACTGGAATCAGCAGAGCTCAATGTGACAAAGATCTATTAGCCATGAACGTGCCTGGCAGCCTTGTGTTATGTACAGACAAAGACTCAAAAGGAAGTGACCTGGATCGAATCGACCGGTGCTCCTGGGGTATTGTCCTAGGCACAAAAGGAACGAACCAAGTCGATATGGGGCACCTATCCCTCATCGAGAACCCATTCACCAGAGCACACCGGCACACGAAATCCCTGACAGTCCTACAGATGGCTGCTGGCCAAAGTGCATGGAGCACACTTGGACTTCCAACTCCTCTGTTGCCGAAAACATCTGTGATAAGATCTGGAGACCAAAGCTTCCCGACTGTCAACATCATCAAACTACCATATCACCTGGATCCAATTCAACCGAATCCTGTGATCTTGGGCTTCAAGATGCATGACCAAGATTTCCATGATGATCCTGTACTCAAAATGTATGACAACTCGGGACGGCGATTAACCACTGACCCTCACACTGGTGAGCTGCAGACTGGTCAACTTGCACTTCCTGACATACTCGAACAGCTGGACATCACTAAACAGCCCGACATGGATTCAGACACAACCGAACATGCAGCAGATGTACTCACGACTCGACCAAAAGACTTTATTGGTCGATCAGTATACCAATATTTCGCTGATGCAAGCCCACCTGGCCAGTATGCCGGCAGGGTTGTCTCATACCAACTTGACAAAGATCTTGGCCACCTATGGCAGATATTCTACCCAGAGCTAGGTGACAACCTGGCCAGCTCATGCGAATACGATGAGCAAGACATGATAACATACTGTGTACATGGCGACAAAACCGACCTGATCACAGCAGAGACGATCGACTCCGTACAAGAGACACATGAGGACCAGTACCTCTGCCTTGACGACTTCGACCTCTATTTCACCAAAGACAATGACAACTTCCGGCAGATTTGTGACCAAATTTGCATCCCAGGACCTGACCGATTACTATATTACACATGGCTTGAGAAATACTTTGGGTATGGCCCCAGTATAAGCACTCATCCTGATCAACTCACATTCCGAAAACCGTTCAACGACGCCAACAAGCTACTGGCTGGCGACAAATTTCGTGCTCAAACCCGTTTTCCGAAACCTTCTGGCAGCTCCTGGATCCATGTCAAACAAAATCAAGATACAGCTTCGAATCTACAAAATGAAGAACACTTGTTAGCCACCACGGCTCGAATACAATTCGCAAAATTACATGAACAAGTCCGACTCGAAGCAAAAGAGACCAACCACCTTCCTCAAGTCGGAGGGTGCGATGCACTACAACCCGAAACTGGAGATGAAGATTCCATTTCGGAGGGTGAACTACGAACAATTACTGAAATTTCCGACCTCTGCAACCTCGACACAGCCGCAATTCTCACCGAATATGCCACAGCTGCTGCAGCTCTGGACGCAGTCAATGCACTGGCTGCACTCATGGAGACATATGTCCCTAACAGCCCATATGCAGATCCAGCCACTGGTCAAATTGTTCCACCGAAATCATATGCTGATGCACAGTCTCGAAGCGACTGGCTACTCTGGAAGTACGCCATCGACAAAGAACTCAAATCGTTTGAGAAACTCAAAGTGCACTCTGAAAAGATGAGCCTCGACACAGTTCGAGACAAAGGCTACAAACAAAGACCAGTGCGGTCTCACTTCATATTTGACAGCAAGTATGACATCTGCACTGGTGCCTTCCTGAAACCAAAAGCTCGCTGGGTAGTACAAGGCGATCCCAATCAAATGAAAAAGGGGATCCACTACTTCCAATCATACAGTCCGGCACCATCTACAACTACTACTCGAATGATGCAATCCATTGCATGTGGATATGACAAGAAACGCCACGCAGCTGATGTGGAGACTGCTTTTCTACACTCCGATCTTGAATCGCATGAACAAATACCCATCCGACTGCCTGATGGCATGGAAACGACTGACCAATCTGGATCAGTACGGCGATATGTTATCCTGTACAAAGGCCAATATGGCACACCAAGTGCTGGCTTCTACTGGACTCGCACACGCGACGCATGGCTCATGACAGAATTCATGAAACCACCGTGGCACATCAAACAAATGACTCTGGAACCCTGCATGTTTGTCATAACGAACACAGAACGCAAGACTGTCAGCCACCACCTGATCCATGTTGATGATATTGATACAATTGCAGACACCAATGAGGATGTCGAGCACATCTATGGTCAACTACACCAACGATTTGGACTCACCAGATGCAAACCTGAAGTCATGCTTGGTGTCGAACGTCGTATGACAACAGTCGACGGCACTAGATACATGGAATTTCTCATGCCAACATATATCACGAACATGCATGCTGAGTGGTCTGCCAAATGGACAGAACTCAAGCGACCCTGGTCAACAACAGTGCCGGAAATACCAATTCCGGCAAACACAATTCTATCAGTTGCTGGAACAGAAAAATATCCTCGACCATCTGATGCAGAAATTGCCGAAACAACTGAACTGCACATGCACCTCACTGGTCAACTACTCTGGCTGTCACGAATGTGCATGCCTGAAATCCTATTTGCCTGCAGCCAAATGTCAAGAGTTTTATCTGCCAGCAGTTGGGATGCACTGGAACTGGGTATGCAAATTATTCGCTATGCCTACGGCCAACGACACCGAGGACTCCGATTTCGCAGTGATGGACACCCGAAACTCAGGGCTTCGTATGATGCATCAGACAATCCTGATCCCAAAGACGGCAAATCCAGCTATGGATACTCAATCTGTCTCTTTGATGGGCCTCTACATGCAGTCTCCAAGAAGACAGCACGAGTTGGGACATCATCTACACACAATGAGTACATTGCACAAGCTGAGATGGCCAAATGCCTCGTCTTCATCCAGAACCTATTCATCGAAATGGGATTCCCTGAGATATGTGACGAACCCACCCCTGCAGCTGGTGACAACTACACTGCAACCACCCAATTACAAGAGCAGAGATTGACAGAACGAAACAGATTTTATGTCACTGATTATTTCTACTGCGTTGAAATCTTCCAAGATGGAAAATTCATTCCGTATTGGGTACGAACGAATGACAATGGCGCTGATATCTACACCAAAGCAGTCCCGCCACAAATCATGAAGCGACTACGACCGGGTCAGACTGGATACTCTGATGGCCCGCTACCTGCGGTCGACTTGACCATTACACCAAAAACAACACAAAAGGGGATACCCACCGTCTCGACGGCAATCGCAACACACGTGTTCGATTGGGAGGGTGTAAAACGCACCTGAGAGCGTTCCTCGACGGCATCTACTATACCTGTTTGCTGAACGGACGTGTACCCAGCTGGAATTGACAATAGACAGTCTGCTGAACGGACGTGTACCCAGCTGGCTGTAAACCACATCCTGGATCCTACTGAGGCTGGATGACTATTCGAACCACTTGTTCGAGCAACACGAGTATGCTCCGACAGCACCTGACAGCGCTGTTAACCTGGACCTCCATGGCACGACACCTATCGTATAGCTGGTACTTGGGCAAAATATACCCAGGTACTCTACTACGAGACCTATCAAGTATTTAGTACTTGAAGATCATATCCTAGTACTTTTTCTACGAGAATGCACCATGCAGTATTTTCTACGAACGGTCGCGGCACCATTTCATGCAGGATGAAAAATTCATGCAGTGATGCGGCGCGCGGTTGATTTGAACAATCGAGTACTGAAGCAAAACTATGACAGAGACACAACATGTGTCCTGAGGACTGTCTGTGAATACAAACCCCTTTCTCACCCACATCACTGCTGCCAAATCACCTCCAATCTTGGCAGCGCCTTAGCTAAGGGCCTGGCTACTGCGAGCAGAGAAACG
>Ga0308012_10001055_pt1 | contig 15333 bp, 22 predicted proteins | sample Neamet179_FD_203133 | JGI IMG/M metagenome (GOLD analysis project Ga0308012, IMG submission 203133) | Marine microbial communities from water near the shore, Antarctic Ocean - #179 | ecosystem: Environmental > Aquatic > Marine > Unclassified | place: Southern Ocean | collected 2014-07-25 | reverse complement strand
GCTAACCTTTACGAGATGTTAGTTATAGATAAGAAAGGTAAGATGTCAATAGATCCTAGAGTTGTAGGATTTAATAAGTCAGACTTTATAAACCTTATACAAGGGTTATCTAGAAAGACTAACCAAACTAAGGGTACATTTGACAGAGCTATGTTAAATAGACGTTGGTATGGTAAGTTGGCAATGTTATTCCGTAATTGGATGATACCGGGTATTCGTAGGAGATACGGACATGGAGGATTCTCTGGGTCTTCTATCCAAGTGGATGAAGAATTAGGTGCTGTAACACAAGGTATGTATGTATCTTTTTGGAACATGCTTACAGAGTCGTATTCCAACAAAGCTCTACCTATGACTACGTACAGAACTATGACTAACATGGAGAAACGTAATGTTAAACGTACAATGGTTGAGCTATCTAGTTTAGCTACTGCTATAGCTATGGTTGCTGCGTTATCTAACTTAGATGACGACGAGGAAACATGGGTATCTAACTTTATGTTATACCAAGCTAAGAGATATGAGATGGAGATAATGCAATGGACGCCGCTTGTTGGTACGAAAGAAGCATTTAGAATTCTTAAGTCTCCTACAGCTACTGCTCGACCGGTAGAACAAGGTGTTGCTCTTATAGAGCACATGGTTTTCCAAGAGTTACCTTACTTGTTAGGGATGTCCAGTAAAGAGTCTGAGATATTCTACAAACGAAAAACAGGTAGGTACAATAAAGGAGATAGGAAGCTTAGGAAGAAGGTGAATGACCTTATCCCTGTGTTAAGAGGTATTCAGAAATCCTCTTCACCTGAGGATGCTGTAAAGTGGTTCAACTCTATGAAGTAGACATAAAAAAAGGGGCGTTAGCCCCCTTTTTTGTTTTTAACTGTAATCACTCGGATCAAATGTTTCTTTGTCAATATCTATAATGCTGTGAAGTTCTGCATCGTCGCTTAGCTTCACACCTAATTGTTTTTCAAGCCTTATTTTTCGTTCGTTTGTTTTGTATAGTATTTGTGCTAACTCACCGTGTTGTCCAAATTCATGGAATGAGAGTATCTTATTCTTATATCTAGGGTCCATCTTAGAGTACTTTCCGTTTACAAAATGGTTGTAATCAGCTAAGTGCTCCTCTGGAACCTTGAATGTAAACATTACATACCCATGAGAAGGATCGGATGCTTCTATGAATCCTTCAAATTTAGATAAAGCTTGTTCAAACTTTAAAAATGTTGCATCTCCTGAGAATCTATACAGAAGCGCTATGCATTTCTTATGCTTGGGTGTCCCAATAAAACAGTTTACAAATAAACTGTCGTACATATACAAGTGTTTATCTCCTTTAAACATTGGAAATATAAACATAGTGGCTGCAGTTAGCGGTCCTGTTGAGAGATCATATATAATCTTACTACCAACAAGCTTCCTAACTATAGTGTTTACTTTATACTTCTGCTTTCCTACGGGAAATACCTGCCCAACAGATACTTCAAAGTTTTTAGTTTTTAAAGATACTATCTCCTCGTTAAAATAACGAGGGATAATAGTATCAGTAGACCCAGAAAATGTTAGTGTTCTGGAATCCTTGGGGGAAATAATTAAATCTTTATAGGAAACTTTCATTTTTTACCACTTTAGCGTTAAACACTTCAAGTTCCGGTAAGGGGTTTCCAGTATGTTTTAGAACTTCCTCAGGATCTCTTAGCATGTAAACGAGATTAAACGTCTCAGTAAATTTACTAATTCCCTCCACAATTCCAAACTTATCTGTATAAATTTTTAATACATCTTGAGAATATTCAGTTAGTCCATCATTCTTTTTAATGATTTTCTCTGCTGTTTTAGCGCCTAGTCCAGGTATACCAGGGATCCCATCAGTAGGGTCTCCCATTAGGGTTTGCATCCATAAGAATTCAATCCCATCTAGTTTAGATGTAGCTACCCAAGTACACTTTTGAAAGTTGAAATGTCTTCCAGGCACTTGTTTAAGTACGTCTTTATCAGGACTGCATATGATAGGGATATTCCCATCTGCCTTCACAATATCAGCGTATAAGCTAACACAATCATCAGCCTCTAATCCGTTTACCCAAGTAAAGTTCCATGTTTGCTTCAGATATTCCTTTAATGCATAAAAGATAGGAGGTTTTGAACCAACCTTTCTGTTATGCTTATAAGGTTTAGCTTTTGCAACTCTGTACCTAAAGCATTTACCAATCGTTAAAAATCCTGCAAAGAACTCTGCACCTGTCTCTTCCACTATTGTTTGTATACGAGTGTCTATTCCTTCCATTGCCTCTTCGAGGGTGGCCTTATTCATCTCGTAGTATATCAAACTATCTGCATCTATTAATGCAATCTTCTTTTTTTCCATATCAGAATTTTAAATGTAAATAAAAAGGGGAGAATTTCTTCTCCCCTTCTATCAATTAACCACCAATTAACTACAAAGCATTAAGCTCCGCAACTTCCTTGTCAATAGAAGCTTTGTTTTGTAGTTTAACAAGAACAGCTTCAGCTCTCATTAGATTCCACTCTGCATCTGTTTGTTCAGCATACGTAGAACTGTGATAAATCGATCCATTTACTCCTGATAATGAAGAGTGTACGAAGTACTGCTTACATCTGATAGCACCATCTACATCATCTGGAACTGCTCCAATATGCATAGGGTCTACAAAGATGTTGTGGATCTCTCCTGAGTAGTACGCGATATACTTAAGACCACCAAAGTGAAGACCTTTAACACATGAGCTATTGTCATCTGTGTTTACTTGGTCCCAACTAGCTAATCTATGGGTACAACCTACCTTGATGAAGTGTCCTGGAGAAGTAAATCCATTGTCTCCCTCACAGTAGAACGCATCACCACTTGTTCCCATAATACCGGGTTGAAATAGTCTGTCTTCTACCTTCTCTGGTAAGCCTGCACCACTAATCTCTCCTGTATTAGGATCGAATGTTCTAGCATAGCGGTCTACTCTTTCTCCAGATTCAGTGTCATACTTGTGCATAACTTCTGTAGAGACCTTGTACCCATTCAATAACCCTTCACGAGTAATCTTCATTTGGTACATAGTAGCTCTTTCTTCTGCGATACGCTCGGATAAACCTTCCTCGTCCATTAACTGTTCCTTCAGCTTTGGGTGTACATACATCATGTTCACAAAGTTAAAGAACTTCTCAGAGAATATTACCCCTCTTGATCCCTTAGACTTCTCAGCTAGAATAGGGTTTCTCAACCATCTAGTCCACATCTTAATAAGAGGCTCAGTAGAGATTCCCTTATCCATAGAATCATACAATCTATCCACTAATGCTTCAGGCATAGGAATCGATGATACAACACCCTCATTCTTCAAGAAGAACTCTCCTGTAGCAGGATTTACGTGTAAGTGCTCGCACTCACTTTCAACTGTAGCAGAGTAATCTACTACTGTTAGAGGTTTAAATTCCTCTAGAAGATCATTGTAGTCTTCCATAGATTCTACCCCTTCCATCTGAGAAGATAGGTTCATCATTTCATTGTACACATCTTCATTGTACGGTACTGCGAATGGAGTGTCTCCAAACGATCCACAGATTTTTCCTTCAATTACGTTAATTGTGATCATAGTTTTGGTATTAATTGATTGCTAATTTACTAATTTTAAACGACTTACGCTAATGTTTCCCAAGTATCTCTATCTTTCGCCTTCAAGTAGATGAGGATCTCCTTTTCTAATTCAGGAGTCATCTCTTCATATTGAGTTAGACGGTCTATGTAAGATAGTAGAGGTTTAACTTCATCTGCAAACTCTTTCAAGTTTCCATACTCAGCTATTTCCTTCATATTTACAGCTACACTCTCTCCTACATCGGACAGTATGAATAGCTCTGCACTCTTGGCTTCTATCAGAGCTGCTTTATCATCCACATCTTTTATGGACTCGCAATACTCTTGAAATTGAAACACTTTCTCTACAGTAGTCATTACTGCTGTTTTTCTGATTCTCTCGAACCTGAAGTTAGAATACGTATCATCTTTACGCGCTCTAAGTCTGTCATACACCTCTTTAAGCTCAGGATGAAGTGCTTTCATACCGTGTAAGAAGTTGTAATCTTGTATATCTTCCAATTTGGAAGCGGTATACCATGATATTAATGAGTCGTCCATAGTGAATCCATTGTTAGGGGTTGATTGAAGGAAGAATTCTGATATGTGTTTACAGTTAACGCCCTTCTTCATCAGCTTAACTTTGTCCTCACTTATACGTAACAGCTGTGGAGTAACCCAAGTGTCCGATACCATATTTTGGTACTGGTCTTGCGGCTTTCCTGCGTGTTCTCCAGTTCTATGCGTGAACCTAGTGGGAGCAGAGTCATAGAAGTATACAGGCTCTTTACCAGTATCTGACCAACTAGCCTGTCTAGAAGCTGGGTACACCCCATTATGCGTAGGAACCATATCACGAAGAAGCTCAGCTGCAATATGCAACTCCTCTTCATCAGCCTTAGTACCATAATAGATCCTATTGTCTGTGACCATAAGATCCTTAAGCTTAGGCTCAACTTTATCCCAAGTGTAGTTCTTGTCATCACTACGACGATCATCCTCTCTTAAAGTGTAGGCTACTATCGTTTTGTTGACCTCTCTACGCTCGGCAGGGCTTAATCCACTGTTAACAGAATGGTTTGTAGCTGCTATTTCAACTTGTTTGAACTCAACTTCCCAATCTTCAGGAACTTCAACCTCATCATAAGAGTGATACATTGCAGACTTAGTAAGTTGCACCATAACTGCTGCATGCTTAGCTTTAACTCTTTTATACTCTTTCTGTAAAGATGCTTTGGCTACCCCAATGGCACCAGAAATCTTAGGTAAGAACTTTGCATCAACATCATCCTTAGTTAAAACTACTACAGGATTATGATTCCATGTATCCGTAACATTCATGATGAAAGCATCTGTAAGTCTATTGAACGCAACTTCGTCCTTAAAGTACACATGTCTAGCATCAAATCCGTCCCAGCCCATAAGCTCATGTCTAGAAACTTCACCTTTACCATTAGTCGATTTGTATGATAGCTTTGTAAGTTTAAAGCCCTCAAATAATCTAGATGGTATATGGTATCTAAGTCTTGGGTCTCCAGGGAATGTAGGCTTTATCATAGACTTATCTATAATACGACCTAACTTCTCAAGTATAGGATTCTCAGTACTACCAGCAATAACAGAACGACACTTAAGTACCCACTCTAAGAAATCTGTCTCATCAAGCTCCTTCTGAACCAACTCTGTTGCTTCGTCAGACGCTGATTTGATAACTCCTTCTACATATCTCTTGGTAGTCTCATTCCATATCACCTTCTCTCTCGATGGGGTAACATCTACACCCTCTTGCAACACAGATTCTACACCATAGTCATCAATAACAACTTGTCTGATAGGACATTTGAAAGCAATAGGACCATACAATTGTTCCATCTCTAGCTCTCTAAAGTCTACATACCCGTAGTTGATACCTGTAACTGCAGCCTTATTCTTAACCACCACGATGTGAGGTTTACTATAAGTTGAGTAGTCAGAGATTATCAAGTTTTCAGTGTTGTAAACAACGTTAGCTTTAAAGTCTACCTTTCTAGAGTACATTTCTTCCTCTTCGTGGTCTTCAATGTAAAACTCTACATTTTCTATATAACTTAACTGCTCTTCAATAGCCTCTCTAAACTTGCTTCTGTTGTGCCTTTTAGTACCAAAGCTTACTTCGGTATAGTTTAGCTCAGAAGTCTCCTCATAGTAGACCTTATCCCCTGTTGTTAGGATAATGTGCGGGTTAGGCTTACCTTCCTTCACATTAAATGCAGGTACAATGAAGTCAGTCTTGTAATTGTAACAATTACACTTAAACCTTCTCCCATTATACACTGTTTCTATTGTGTAGAAATCTACACCAGTGGACAGCGCAGACTTAGCACCTAATCCAAATGCTCCAAAGTTCTCTGAAGTATTTCTCTTAGTAGAGTACCCTAATTCAAGTACACCTTCAAGTCTTCTACCTCCAATACCAACACCATTATCTCTAACCTTGAAAGTATCACAGTATCCAGTACCGGTATGCTCCTCATATGTTAAGACAGATGTGTTGTTATCTTGGTTAAGCTTATCTAAATCATAGTATGTTTTATCGAAGTTACTGTCTTCGTATTGCTCTCCTCCTCTCTCGATGTAGTAGTCTTCCATGACCTTCTCACCTTTAAGAATCTCTAAAGCAATCTCTTTTTCTCTCTGCGAATCACACGCATTTGTCACTAACTCTCTAATAGTAGAAGCTATTGGCATAGAATATTGGGTTGACTGTAATATGTCAAATACCATTTTCTCTGCTCCTTTGTTTATCTTCTTTGCTACGCCGGCAGAACCTTTTATAGGCCTGTCAATTGTTTTTATGCTCATATCAATTCTTTTACTACGTTATAATACTCTTTTTCATACTCTGATAGCATCTCTTCCCCTATTGGGAATACTCTACGCTCTGCGTGAGCATGTATCTGAGATAGATATGGTCTTCCTTTGCCTACCTTCCACTCCGCTAGTTTATTCTTTATCCATACATTACTATCTTGGAAGTCAGAATTATAAAGGGAGTAGTAGTGCATTCTTAGGCCTTCATACATACCAGTTGTCTGAGATTTAAATCCTCCAAATATCCCTTTACAGGAATAGTTCCCATAGAATACCACAATTAGGGCTCCTGGTTTCATATTAAGTAGTATACCCTCTGTAGGATCTCTTCTCTTCTCTTCGTGTGTCATTTTTAATTGTTTTAAACAAAGAAAGGGCCCTAATTGGGCCCTTTAATCGAAGTTATACATACTTTACAACGCTTTAATCATGTCTATCACTTTTAATACTTGCCCTTGATTCTTGGGTAAGTATAAAATAGGAATATCCTCTCCAGAATCCTGTAGGTGCTTTTTAAATAGTTTCCATTTTAAAGGAAATACATCATTTGCAAAGCCTTTTACCTCAATAATCCATTTACCATTGGGGTCTACGAAGTCAGGGGTGTAGGTTATGTTCCGTATTTTGTAAGTGTTGTCTATAAATTGACCTTTAGTAAGTGCTCTAGTACTAGGCTCTATACTTGAGGAGTCAAAAATGAACCCTTCCATAAGAGTAAATCTTGTTTCCTCGTATAAAGCTTTGATGCCTGCCTCTTCTAGTTTTATATAGGAGAATAGCTCTAACTTAGACCTAAACTTTATCCCTTTATATACCTTAGCGGTGGCATTTCGTACCTTCTTATTACCTTTAGATTGTTGTTTTTGCATCGTGTGTGGGTTCAGTTGCTAGCTTATTTGTAAAGAACTCTTCGTCCAAGTCTTTAATCTTAAATAAAAGTTCCTGTTCTTTGGAGTCTGCTGCTTCATCTGTTTTAAGATCAAGATCAGAACCAGTCCCTAAGTTAGCGAAAATTGACGCACATTCTTTTAATATAGCGTCTATTTTTAATCTGAGTTCTCTGTTGGTGTAGTAAGTTGGAGTCATTAGTGTATAATTAGTAAGTTTTTAACGTCTTCAAACGTGTATCCTCCTGCGATAAGATCAGATACATCTTTATAGCCACATTCTGTAGGTATTTCTATATTAGATAGGTCATACTCAGCACAGATCTTCTTAGCCATTGTTTGGCCAGGGTTATCCGGGTTAGTAAAGTCGTTATCGTATAATATAAATACATTTTCAAACCTTTCTTTCATCTTTGCTATCAGTTTACTGTCTGGCATTACCATTTCACTTTGTAAAGCGATGGCTGGTAATCCCATCTCGTGTAAACACATAACATCTTTCAAAGAAGAGGTTAGTATTAGAATGTGCCCCGTTTCAGGTAATTGTGAATACCCCTGAATATGGGTATTAGTTGTATTGCTTACCCACTTTCGTTCGTCGTTTGGTGCGTATATCTTATACTTTGTACCAAATTGATAAGCGTATGTGGTTGCATCACAGCTAAATCTACTGCTGTTTATCCAATAATATTTAATAGGAGTTACCCCAAAAGTAGTTAAAGTTTTCTTAGTAATTAAATATTTCTCCCAATATACCTTATCCTCTAGAGACCACGGCCGTGTTTTCTTCTTAATTATAGTTACTTTCTTAGCTACAGGTCTCTTGTTTGTAACACTACCCATGTATCCCATAGTAAATGAGGTACTAGCTTCGTGAGACGTAAGTCCTAAGTTAAAGTCTGTATCTATAATAGTTAAAGCTTCTACGAATGTGCAAGAATATTTATGTTTAACATAATTAAAGCAGTCAAAAGTGTGTTCAGTAAATGCGAAATCTTTATACAATAGCCTTCCCCTCCAAACAGTTATGCATGAACTAGGGCTTTTATCGTCCCGTAGTGTGCTGCAAAACTTTTCGTCGCACTCTAAAAAGAGTGGGCAATAGTATCTAAAAATATCGTACTCGCTGATCTTGGAAAGGATCACCCCCGTATGGAGGTGATCTTCACTTTTTCTACTTTTAATCATAGGTTATACCCAAGTATCGTCCTCAGTAACAGTGTCAGTGTCTGGAGTAACTACAGCCAATTGCGGTGAGAATTCTCCCCACTTAAGATCTGTAGCAAACTCTGCATTGAACGTACCATAGTCATCATTAAGAGACTTAATAAAGAAGTCATCTCTCTGAGGCTTAACTCTACCAAAGGTCTTAAGGTATACAGATTGGTATTTACCATCCTTAACTCCTACAAGTAATCTTACTTGATTACCTTCTAGCATTTTAACTAAAGCTTTAAGCTCAGTTGTGTCTCCTTTAACTATCTTACTCATAGTCTCAAAAGATACTTCGTCACCATATGCTACGTTAGCCCATGCCTTAACAAAGTTGATTAATGTTTCTTCTCCGGTGTAAGCTTTACGAGAAGTCTCTGGGTTTTTCCACCAGTCATATGTAGGTGTTCCTTCTGACCAAGTTGACTGCCCTGTAGCATTCATCCATTGATTCTTACCTGATTGAGATACTCTCTCCTTGTTCTGCATAAGAATTTCCATACGTGTAGTAAGGTTCTCATTCTTAATCCAGAACGTTAGCTTGAAGTATTCCTCTCCACTGAATTCTACATAATAGTTAGGCTCAGTCTTAACCTTGATGTCCATTGCATGTAGTTCCTCCATTGTAGGATTAACTGCCATAACATTGAAATTACTAAGTCCAGAGTATAATGTTACTCCACCACCTGATACTTGTTGCTCGCTTGAATTGCTTTTAATAGCCATTTTGTTGCTTATTTAAAATTAAATTTTTAGTTTACTCTTCGTCAAATCCGTCAGAAAATGTATCTTCTTTTTGCTCAGCTTCCATAGCTGTTTCAAATTGATCACGATCCTCTGCCTCTTGCTCTAGGTGAGCATCAGTAGTAACCTCTTCAATAGACTCTACTAAGTCTGTTTGAGTAGTAGTTACAGCTTCAGTAGGTGTATCATCTACAAAGTTAAAAGACATTCTACGTTTTCTTGACGCTTTCTTTCCTTTCAATACAGGGTGCTTGAACATCTCTGTCAATTCCCATCCTTCTAGGTTGTACTTTTCTTTGATTCCTGGACGGTCGATTCCGTTCTCTAAATCTAATAAGATCATAGAGGTTGTAATAGTCGTAGGTGTTTCCATCTTTGTTGTGTTTTCTGTAGTTTCTGTTACAGCGTTTGGTGTTCTAGCTTCAATCATCACTCGTATTTTAATCAATGAATATTTCTGACCATTCTATAGGGATAGTCTTACCTTTTAAGTGTTCGCATCTAGAGCCTGCAGTTATATCATCTAAAGAGTTGAAACTAATCATAGTTGTTTCGTCTTCTCTGAATATGTATCCCACTGCATCTGCATTTGCACATGTAATCTGTTTAAGCTTACCTGTTAAATCTAAATCCTTAACAATCACTTCCTTACCCTTCTTGTCAAGTACCTTATCTTTAAGGTGTCCGACGAGTATGATGTGATCAGCAAGCATTGCTATCTTGTCTATCCATTTCTTATACGCTATACGTAGGTATAAGTATCCACCACCGTTAGGTAATGATAGTATAGACATTCCAGGGTTTTTCTCTTCGAAGTTCTTACCCATAGGAGTTGTCATATACAACTTCTTGGCATCCTCTTCGCACCACTCTTCAAGCTTTGATACTGTATCAATAGCTATGTATTTGTATGGCCTACCTGCTTTCATTATAGCTTTACCTATCTCTGCAAGTTCTTTAAGATTCGATGCCTTAACTTTTAAAGCATCTACCATATCAGAACCGTCTTCAAGGTCTATAATAAGGCAGTTATCTAAAGCAGTCAATGCTGTGGTCTTCCCCACCTTTGGGGCCCCATAAATCACCATATTCTTAGGTGATTTCCTAGCAGCTTTTACTTTCTCTGTTGGTAGTATCATTTATTTTCTCTCTTTAATTGTGAATGTACTCATGTCAGCCTCAAAGCCTATCATTCCAAGCATACCATCTCTGTTCTTCTCTAAATGCACTGCTAGCAAACCCTTAGGGTCTTCGTCGCAGTACTTCTCCGTGATATTATACAGATCATAAGGTCTGTTAAGAATCATAACAACGTGTGCATCTTGCCCTATACTATCTCCACCAAACAAATCCGTTAAGAGTGGTTGGTATTGATTTTTAGCTCTATGCTCTTGTTCTATGTTTCTATTCAGTTGGGATAGTAAGATATTTATAACACCAAACTCAGACTGCATTAACATACATCCTTTTGATATGGTATTAAGCTTCTTAAGTTCCGTCTCCTCATTACCTCTAATCAATCTAGAGTGGTCAAACAGGTTGATTACTACAGAATTAGGGTCACTTTCATGCAATGATTCATTAGTTTGCATAATGTATTCCATTGTTCTAGGTATATTGTTAAAGTATATCTCATACTTACTATACTTTTGAACCTTAGATGCATATGTTCTAAAGTCAACATCAGATAAGGGAGAGTCTATAGATAATAAGTCACCTATCTCTTTCCTTACATCTTTAGATGCTGAACGCATTACTTGCTGATACCCAGGCATTTCAAATGTCCAGTACAATACCTTAACATTTTTCAGTTGGTTAGTATCTAACACATCAAAGATAAGTTGATTACTAAAAGCAGACTTACCTACTCCAGGTCTACCTGCTACTACATAGAGCTTACTTCTTTGTAATCCTCCTAGCAAGTTTCTGTTTAGCCTTGGCCACGCCGTGGGAAAGACCTCTCTATTACCTAGCTTTGCTTCCTTTACAATAGCTATTGACTGATTAACAGCCCTATCTATTCTTTGGAAACCCCTAGCTTTGAAAATATCAGAGTCTTCTAACGGTTCTTTCTGCGGATTCTTTTCCATTTTCTTCTACGTCTACATACTTTTCCCAAGTATGATTATTAAGCCAAACCTCCAAGTTTTGTAGGTATCCTAAATTGTCCCTTTCTATACGTAGTTGCACATCTAGCAACTTCATTATACGGTCGTGGACAAACTTTTTACTGCCTACAATCCTCTTATACCTATCTCTAGCTTTCTTATTAGCTTTAGATTTAGGGTCAGAGGCGTGTAGTACTCGCACACCTGTGGCAGTTCTCACCTTCATCGGGTATGCAAGTAGTAAAGAGTTAAACATTTGGTCAAAGTCACTTGAGAATAAATCTATAAACTTTTGTCGTATCACAGATTCTTCGTGTGATGATCCTAATTTTATCAATCCCTTTTCTTCAAGGGCTATCCAATTAGGAGACAAGTTTAGAGAACGTAGGGTTTTAAAGCCTTTCCTGTAAATAGCATACAGAGCTAGGTAGTCGTCGGCGCTTATTTCATTAGCTGTCAACAACTCTATGTCTATCTCAATCTGCATATCTTTCTATTTCTCGTGCCATATGATGTTTTTTAAGTCTTTTACACTACTCTCTAGCCATCTTTCTTCTTGACTATCTTTTACATATAGGATATAGATTTTACCAATCTTTCCCTCTTGAAATCTAATAAGCCTACCTACCCTCTGAACCATGGATAAGGACTTACTAGTTAAACCACAGATTACTCCTATACCTGCATCAGGTACATCAAATCCTTGGTTTAGCGCTTTTGTACTGCACAATACTGTCTTAGTACCGTCTTTAAAATCTGAGATAGCTAAGTCTCTCTGTTTCTTAGACTTCTTACTGTGATAAACTGTAGAGTTTGGAGCTGTGGCTTCCGCTAACGTATCCGTAAATGCGTTAGCCCCTGAAAATACTAGTACTTTGTCTCCTTTAGCATTTTTTACCACCTTCTTTAAGGCTGTAACTTTAGCTTTAGCAAAGTCTACTATCTTCTTTCTCTTTCTTATACAGTTGTAGAATTGTGCAGCAGCATGTTTCATATAAGGTGGTGATGAAGAACTTGCCAGCGCTCTCCTAGCTTCGTTGAATGCGTCGTCGCCCAACTCGTACTTCCACTTTATAAACATGTTGTTAATCTCAATGTAATCTTTCCTCTCCTTCTTGTATAATGATACAGGAATACAGTGTATCTCATACGGAGAAACTAGACCTAAAGATACGCATTGATCTAGACTTATCCTATAATTTGTAGGTGCAAGTTCTTGAAGCTTAACAGCATACTCTAATTCTTCAGGCACAGTAGCCGTCATACAGAGTAGTTTCTTATAGCTGTTATTTTCAAAGAATTTACGATACTTAGGAGATAAACCTAGGTGAACCTCATCACATACTACTATGTCATAGCTCTTACCTTTTAACTTATACGCAGATTGGTAGCATACAAACTCTAACTGAGGTAAACAACTATCTTTACCCCACTTACTGAATTCTGCAGCGAACTGATCTTTCAATTGTGTTGTAGGTACTAGCACTATTCCTCTAGCATCTGCAGATTTACGAAGTACATGTGCAGCAGCTAATACTCCACATCTTGACTTACCAAAACCGGTACCTGCTATTATACTTCCTATAAATCCTGCGTTAGCCCAAGCATTCAATGCTTTCTTTTGTTCACGGTCTTTTACCTCAATTAACTTTGTTACACTGTTTTCCATAAGTTCACGGTTCTTGCTGTTTCCTTGTCAAAGTAGTCACCTGCGTATACTACTAGTCCTTTCTCTCTAAGTTCTTTAACTCTTCCAGTTACTCGATTAATATCCCAGTCTACATATCTAGCAATCATACGATTGGTACTAGGGCCTAGATGTTGTATAACTTGGAGTACTTCTGCTTGACGCACAGAGAGTATGTCTTTTAAGTCTCTGTACGAGGTAATTGATTTATCGTTCATAATCTTTTAGTATAAATGGTTAAGTACACATTGGTACACAAAGTCTTGATCGTTGTTGATCTCCTCTAACTGTGCCTCAGTGCATTCCTTACCGTATAATACAGCAGAAGATATATATGCTTCACAGAAGTCTGGATAATCTTTAGTATCAATCCCATCGACCTCTACATCATCTAAATCCTTTACAAGGATAGGGTAGTCAGAGGGAGAGTCATTGGAGTTTGCAGGATGATTTGATAAGTCATCCCACCAATCTTTACTCATTTTTAGTTAGTTTAAATTTCTTTTTCTTCTTTTTAACGCCTCTAAACTTATCTTTATGCGGTGCTTTACTCTTAGTAACCTTTGGACTACTCTTAAATTCTTCCCTCTCTTGCTTGACTCTGAGATTAGTCTTGTTATTATTCCTTTCATTTCTCCTTTCTCTTAAAATGATTAACATTCCTGCGATTAATGCCGCTATCGCCGTAGTTACTACTGCGATTACTAGTATTGATAATGCCATTCTTTAAATTTTACCGCTGACTGTACCGCCAGGCTTCTTAATAATACCTCCTAAACCTTTATTCTCTCGAATGCTAGTCATATAGGTCTTGCAACACATAGCTTCAGGAGAAACTACTTTCCCCTCTTCTACTTTCATTGTATGTTTCGCCAGTTCTAACTTGGCTCCACATATTTTACACTCAAACTTTGCCATCTTTCTTAACTATTTTAATTTTTATCTCAGTCAAGCTGCAGTCTTCTATAAGCATGCTAAAGTGAGTCATAACTTCAAGTATAGACTCATCTCTGAACTTGATTGAGGCAGGTTGTCCGTTAGCTTTTCTGTCGTTTGTGTCTGTCAGTGTTCCTTGATACATAATGATTTCTTAATATTTAGTTAACGTTCAGTGTAAAGAGTTTACCTACATTTACCTTATGAAAAAAGAATCAAAGATAATATATTTACTGTTAATGGCTATAGTGTATACTTTAGCTATACTTTAAAGGCCATTTCGTTTGTTTACGGATCTATCGTACAATACTAGTAGTATTGCGAAGACTCCTAAACCTATGAGGAATGCTTTTTCTGTCATCTTAGTTTCTTTAGTGATTCTATTAAACTGTCTATGTTGGCACTTTTATCATGTGCCATCAGTAAGTCGAATATACCATCAGTATCGTCTACCTTAGCATCTTCATTTACAATACGAGAGTATCTCTCACCCATAAGAATATCTAATTTATCCTCTGCTGAATCTACTCGCATACTCTCAAGCTGTATCAATTGATACATAGCATCTCTTGTTTTGCCCATATCTGTAAGCGTCTCAGCTATCTGAGTTAGCGCATCAAGGGTCTTGTCATTAAAGTCTTTTTGTGTCATTTTACTTGTCTTTAGGTATTAATTTTTCTCTTTCCCAGTGGTATTCACACGTGGGACTTCCGTCTACCTCTTTGAATGGCGGGTTACCAAAATATGACTGCATATATTCGCTAGGATCTGCAGTAAATCTGTAGCATGTTTCCTTTAACGGGCACATACCACCTTCACACATAGAAATGTCCGGCATATCATTTGTATTTAGTTAATAAATAATGTATCTCTAACTCAGCCCAATCGAAACACTCGTGTGGTGTCTTGAATTGTTTAGAAGATTCAGTAACCCAGTTACCTGTCTTCTTACCTCGCTTGTATACTCCGCATATCCAACCTGAACCTGCGTTAGCTAGAGGGCTTACTTGTACCCAATACCCTAACTCTAGGTAGTGGTCTATATCTCTTTCGTCCATCTTAGTCTTCTTTAGTTTTGTTTAACCTCTTACGATTCTTATACAGCCTATTACCTTTACAATAAGGACAAGTACCACCATTACGGCAAGACTTATCAAAGGCTTTACTCTTGGTGTATGCTTTCCTTCTTGTATGGCTCATCTTAGTCTTGTTTTAGTTCGTTAGGGATTTCCATCCATCTAATTATTTCTCCTTTTAATGTAGTTTCCCACATATCTAACCATTCTGTACTTGTGTAATAGCACAACTTGATGTAGCCGT
>Ga0308012_10001053_pt1 | contig 15354 bp, 8 predicted proteins | sample Neamet179_FD_203133 | JGI IMG/M metagenome (GOLD analysis project Ga0308012, IMG submission 203133) | Marine microbial communities from water near the shore, Antarctic Ocean - #179 | ecosystem: Environmental > Aquatic > Marine > Unclassified | place: Southern Ocean | collected 2014-07-25 | reverse complement strand
TGTAAAAATTAATGATGGTGGTAATACCGGTACGGGTGGTGGCGGTGATATTGCTTTAGGCACTGTTAATATGGATATTACTGCCGCTGACGATGCCCCAACAGGCTCAGGCGCAGCAAGCCCTGCTAGTTTTACAGAAGACACCCAAGATGATTTGAATCTTTCAGCTTTCACCGTTGCGGATGCAGATAGTGCATCTGTTACCGTTACATTAACGGCTAATGAAGGTGCGCTAGCAGCGTCCACTTCAGGTGGTGTAACGGTAGAAGGTACAAGTGGTGCGTTAACCCTCACGGGCTCTCCTGCGAATATTAATACCTATTTAGATACCACAACCAATGTTGCTTATACTGGCGCGACCAATGACAACGGCACACCAGCGGCCACGATAACAATCACTGGGGCTGATGCAACAACGTCCGCAGTGGCAATGGGAACGGTTAACCTTAATATTACTGCTGTGGATGACGCACCTACGGTATCTGCAGTACCGGCTGAATCAGTTGTTTTATCAGCACAGCAATATATTGATCTTGCCGCTTCAACCGTAGTTGATGTTGATAGCACATCTATCACTGCTTCAATCTCTGTAGACTCAGGTACTTTGGTATCTGATGATGCTGGAGGTTTGCACAATACTACGGGTGCTAATATTGTTGATAACGGCGGAGTGATTGAAGTAACAGGCACGCCAACACAAGTGAATGCTTACCTAGATGACACCGCAGAACTTAAATTCACTTCGGCGGCTTCTACAGCAAACGTTACCTTAACCGTATCAATTGATGACAGTTTTAATACCCCAGTAACTGATACTGCCACTATTTCGGTATTAGACGTGGCTAAACCAACGGCGAGCAATTACACAGATCTCACCAATGAAGACACAGCTGTTACCGTATTTAGCAATACAGAGCTTCCTACAACGGTTGATACCGACGGCGGCACAGCTCACACGGTTGAGTACATTACCATTGATACCTCGACGGTTACAGGCGGTGTACTTTCACTCACTGGCACCCCTACTGGAGGAACATCGACCATAGGCGGCATACCCTTTGATACCGCTACCGGTGCTTTATCCGGTACCGTTAACCTCGCTATTGGCGATATCGGTGATATTGTTTTTACACCAACCGCTAATTTAAATGGCGCAGGTGCAGGCGATTTTAATTGGTCAGTAACTGATTCGGGTGGAGATACCTCACCAGCAGCAACCTATACGCTGGATATTACCGCCGTAAACGACAACCCAACAGGGGTAAGTGAACCAGCGAGCATCATTTATGTAGAAGAAACCGCTGATGATTTAGATATTTCAGCTATCGTCATTGACGATGTCGATAGTGCGAGTCTTGATCTGGTGTTAACCGTGGGTAGCGGTACATTAGCCGCAAGCAACGGCGGTAGTGTTACCGTCGCTAATTCAGGCTCAAGTGCAATCACCTTAACAGGCGCACCTGCCAATATAGATACTTATTTGAATACCGCATCGAACATTCAATATACGCCAGTGACTGATGATACTGGTACCCCTGCTACAACATTGGTGATAACTGCTTCAGATGGTGATGGCGCGAGTAATATTAACCTTGCCACTATTAATATGAATATCAGTAATGTTAACGACGAACCAACTATTACGGGTACCAACGATACAGTAACCCTACTAGGAGGCGCAGGCACAGCGGTTGTTTTCTCATCAAACGATATTGCCATCAACGTTACTGCTAAAGATCCTGCTGACTTGATCGCTAGCGTAGTATTAACGGTGACTAACGTTACCGATACCGAGTTTATCGTTATTGATGGCGGTGGTAGTCTCAGCTTAACTGCCGCTAGTGGCCCTGCTGATATAGTGAATATTGCCTACACCATCGCATACAGTGGTACCACTACGACCATCACCTTTACAGGGACAGGCGGAGGAACGATGACTCAAGCTGTCATTAATACTGCCTTGAATGGCATGACTTATGAAAATACTGCTGCAGCGGCAAGCGAAGCCGATAGAGTGTTTGTTATTAGTCAAATTGTCGATAACGGTTCAACAGGCGGTTCACATGATAATACATGGAGCGCGGCGAATGTTTTCTCAACGATAACAGTAGTAGACGCTAGTAAACCAACCGCATCTAATTATACCGATAGTACCGCTGAAGATGTGGCAATAAGCGTATTTAGTAATACTGAATTACCGACAACGGTTGATACGGCAACGAGTGATCCTATTGAGTACATCACTATCATTACCGGTAATATTACCGGTGGTGTTTTATCCTTAACGGGTACGCCAACAGGCGGAACCTCAACCGTTGGCGCTATCACCTTTGATACTGCAACGGGTGACTTAACCGGTACCGTAAACATTGCTATTGGTGATATTGGCGATTTAGTGTTTACACCAACAACTGACTTAGCGGGTACGAGTGTCGCGTCAATAATCTGGACGGTTACAGATGATGCTGGCCATACCTCACCAACAGCCACATACACACTAGATATAACTAACACCAGTGACGATCCATTAGGTGCAGACAAAACAATAGCGTTGCTAACAACGGCAAGCCATACTTTTGCAGCGAGTGATTTTGGTTTTAGTGATGTTGATACCGGTGACGCATTAAACCGAGTGCGTATTGATGTACAAACGTTAACCGGTGGTACGTTAAAGCTAAGCAACGTAACGGTCAATGATGCGGATTGGATAGCTTTGGCAAATATAGGCAACCTTGTTTATGCGCCAACAGCAGCAGGCAGTGATACTTTCACCTTCACCGTAGAAGATGACAGTGATAATTCAACGGACGCGACACCAAACACGATTACCTTTACAGTGACGCCAGACAATACAGCACCTGTTATAAGTAGCGGGATTTCAACCTCTGTTACCATGAGTGAAGACGGTGAACCAACCGCTTTTTCTTTAACCTTGAGCGCTAGTGATGCTAACGCGGATACACTCTCTTGGGCTATAAATGGTGGCGCTTCCAATGGCATAGCCTATACAACAGGTACAGGTAATAGTAAGGCTATTACCTACACGCCTAGCGCTAATTTCTTTGGAAATGATAACTTTACCGTGCAAGTGAGTGATGGTGCGTTAAGCGATACTATTTTAGTGAATGTTAACGTTACTTCAGTAAACGACATTCCTGTGATAACGGGTACACCTGCCACTTCAATAGCAGAGGGGGCTACCTACAGCTTTACCCCAAGCACTAGTGATGTGGATAGCACTGGTTTTATTTACAGTATTACCAATAAACCGAGTTGGGCTGCTTTTAACACAACAACAGGCGCCTTAGCAGGCACACCAACCAATGACGATGTGGGTAGTAATTCAAATATTATTATCAGCGTGAGTGATGGTGTTGACAGTGTAAAGCTGCCAAGCTTTGCGATTGCCGTGACTAGTACCAATACAGCGCCTATTGTTGGAGCATTAAGCATAAGCCTAAATGAAGATGAAGAATTGAAAGTAGACTTAAGTGCTACAGATACAGATGCTGACGACACCTTAACGTTATCTATTGTCAGTGAGCCAACTAACGGAACGTTAACCGCTTCAAGTAGTCATATTTGGACATACCAACCCGACGAAAACTTCCATGGCACGGATAGCTTTACTTATAAAGCCAATGACACTGAGGATGACTCAAACATTGCCACCGTTAGCATAACAGTCACTCCTGAGAATGATAAGCCTGTGGCGATTGATGATGTTATTACCTTAGCTTACAACAGTGAGGGACGTTACTCATTAGGTGTACTAGATAATGATACGGATGTAGATGAAGACGATTTGAGTATTGTTAACGCCTCGGTTGATTTAGGCAGTGTTACGGTAGATAAAGGCCAATTAATCTACCAAGCACTAGCTTCTGTCCAAAGTAACGTTAGCTTTACTTACGTTATTAGTGATGGCAAAGAAACCGCACAAGCCAAGGTAGCACTAACCATTGAAGATGCACCAACAGGTGACTTACCGGTTATCACTTTGCCTGCTAATGTTACCGTCAATTCAACAGGGTTATTTACCAAGGTAGATTTAGGGGTTGCCACGGCAGTTGATAGCACAGGAAAACCTGTGCCAGTATCATTAAAAGATAATATTACGTTCTTTGAGCCAGGTAATAACATTGCCTACTGGCAAGCGGTAGATGAAAATGGTTTAACCAGTATCGCCATGCAAAAAGTTGTTGTTATTCCACTGATATCTATCAGAAAAAGTGAACTTTCATCAGAAGGGACGTCACATAAGGTTGGGGTTTACCTAAACGGTGCCTCACCTACTTACCCTGTGGTTATTGCTTATACCGTCAGTGGCAATATGGACGCCAGTGACCATGACTTAGTTTCTGGTAACGTGACGATTGAAGCAGGCGAATCAAGCACGATTAACTTCAATGTATTATCTGACAGTATTGCCGAAGACCTTGAAACCTTAACTATTACCTTAGACAACGGCGCGAGCTACACTTTAACCGTATCAGAGCAAAACATCGCTCCTGAAATTAGCTATACCGTTACGCAAGATGATGAGCAACGTTCTGTGATTGAAGCGGATGCCGGTGATGTGATTATTCAAGCACAAGTGAGTGATGGTAACCCAGAAGATACCCACACTTATGCATGGTCAAATCCAAATGGTTTAGGAAATGGTGATAATGCCACCTTTACTCTAAGCACAACAGGGTTAGCCGCAGGGATACAAGAAGTCATCCTTACGGTAACCGATAATGCTGAAATACCAGCAAGTACGAGTGCGAACATTTATCTAGAAGTCAGAGTCGCCCTGCCAACGTTAACTAGTATAGATACTGATGGTGATTTAATCCCAGATGATCAAGAAGGTTTAGGGGATGAAGACAGTGATGGTATTCCTGACTATCTTGACGTACCAAGTGCGTGTAACGTGATGCCAGAGCAAGCCCATGAAACACAAGGCTTCTTAGTGGAAGGTAACCCTGGTGTATGTTTACGTAAGGGCTCAACCGTTGTGGATAACGAAACAGGCGGTCTTGAGCTTAAGGCCAATGAAGTTAACCCTGACGAGCAAGCGACAAATGTTAGTGGTCTATTTGACTTTATCGCGTACGGGTTACCAAAAGCGGGTCAAACCTATGAGTTAGTGCTGCCGCAACGCTTACCTATTCCAGGGAATGCAATTTATCGTAAATATACCACCGAAAAAGGTTGGTTTGAGTTCGTCGTTGATGCAAATAACAACTATGCATCGAGTGCAGGTGATATGGGCTTTTGTCCGCCACCAGCAGATAGTAGCTGGACAATAGGTTTAACCGAAGGGCATTGGTGTGTGCGACTTACCTTAGAGGATGGTGGCCCTAACGATGACGATGGTGAAGCCAATGGCAGTATTGCTGACCCAGGTGGTGTTGCGGTATGGCTAAGCTCAAACACGTTCCCTCAGATAAATGATGACACAGAGCAAACGTCATTGAACACCGAGATAACTATTGACGTGCTAGCCAATGATATGGATGAGGATGGTGATGTGTTAACTCTGCAAAGTGCCAGTGTTGATTTTGGTGTTGTTGAGATAATTAAAGAGCAACTTATTTATACTCCACCCACAGACTTCTTTGGTGTAGCAACTATTAATTATGGCGTGAGTGATAACAATGGCGGTACGGGTTTTGCTCAGGTTAGCGTTGATGTTATTGAAAACCAGGCGCCTGTTGCTACTAACGACCAAGTAAACGCGAATGACCGTAGTTCTGTCACTATTGATGTACTGGCTAATGACACGGATGAAGATGATGATAGCTTAACTGTTATTGTGGCGAGTGTAGATAATGGCAGCGTAATTATTAATGCGGATAACACCTTAACTTACACCTCAGAAAGTGGCTTTAATGGTATTGCAACCATTAGCTACACCATTGATGACGGCGTGGGTAATCAAGCCACCGCAAAAGTCACCGTGACAGTTACCGCTTATGAGACTATTACCGTCACCAATAAATCTAGTGGTGGAGGTTCAATAGGCTGGCTGCTTGGTTCACTCGGTTTAGGTTTATTTGCACGACGTAAAAAAGCCATAAAACCTTCACCTGACAAAGGAATATAGCCCATGACATTTATTCAGAAAGCTGTCTCAACCATCACAGTGGCAGCCACAGCAGTCGCAATGGCAACCAGTATTACAGCAATGGCAGCAGAGCCTAATTGGTTTGTCTCGGGGAGTGTGGGCCAAAGTAGCGCCAAGGCTGAAAAGCCGAATGTAACTGATATTAATACGGTGTCTTGGGATGACAGTGCTACGAGCTATAGTCTTGGCGGAGGGCTGGGTTATGGTGACTTCACCTTTATCTTAAGTTATGAGCAATTAGGTGAAGCCTCAGCAAGCTATACGGGCGAGGTACTTGATAGTGAATTGTTCCATCAAGCATTAGTTAACAGCGCCCCTAAATTGGTGGATGGTATCAGTCTACAGAGCCAATATACCTTATGGCAAAGTAAAGCCTTTAACGTAAAAGTGGGAGTCGGGCTATTGGCTTGGGATTTAGATTACACCAGCCAACTTAATGAAAGTGTTGTCGAGGTAAACGAGAATGACAAGGATTTATTTTATAACCTACAAGTGGGCTATAAACTAACCAAACATGTTCAAGTTAACTTAAAATTAACGCGCTATACGTTATCGGTTAATGATGTTGATAATATAAGTCTTGGACTGATGTATCATTATTAAGTCTTTGGTTTGCTAATATTTTATATAATATCTTTCAAACGGTTTTCGATTTTAAACATAAATTGAAAGCCGTTTTTGTTATCTGAGGGTCAAGATGAGTTGAAACAAGCGATTGAGTGTTAGTAAAAGCGATTTATGTATTAGCGCTAAGTATCCATATTTATGAGCAGTAAAGCTTACTTGTTTCTTTGGGCAGGGCAAACGGGTTTGATTTAATCAATTTGTAGATAACTCAAGCAAACAGTTTTGATCATTTGACCGATCATTCTAAGCATGGCATATAATGGCCTTTGCTCGGAATAATCATGACAGAGACAACTATCAGTAAAGCTTTTGCTGACCTAACAGACCCTAGAATACAACGCTGTATTCGCCATCCGTTAGTCAATATATTAACGATATCTATTTGCGCTATCATCTGTGGTTGTGACGATTTTTACTCTATTGAAGAATATGGTCAGTCTAAAATAAAATGGTTTGATAGTTTCTTAGATTTAAAACACGGCATACCAAGCCATGATACATTTTCTGATGTTTTAAATCGTGTAAAACCAAAAGAATTCGCTCACGCATTCACCCAATGGGTTAGTCAATTAGGTGATTTAAAAGATGATATTGTTTCAATTGATGGCAAAGTTATGCGCAGAACATTAGATAAAGCGTCTGGTGCTTCAGCTATTCATCTAGTAAGTGCTTGGTCAGCAAAAAACAACTTATGCTTTGGTCAAATAAAGGTGAGTGAAAAATCAAACGAGATCACCGCAATACCTTTGTTGCTTGATTTGTTAGATATAAAAGACGCCACGATAGCGATGGATGCCATGGGTTGTCAGTTTGCCATTGCGGATAAAATAGTAGAGGCTCAAGCCGATTATGTTTTAGCCTTGAAAGGTAACCAAGGTGAATTTTATGATGACATTAAACTATTTTTAGAAACGAATTTAGTGAAGAAGTTTGACAAAATAGCACATAGTGTCAGTAAAACGACAACGGGTGATCATGGGCGTATTGAGCAGCGAAATGTTTGGCTTATTTCAGATATTCAATGGTTAATTGAGCGTCATCCTAAATGGAAAACAATCAAAGGCATTGTTATTGTTGACTCAACCAGAGAAATGCAAGGAAAAATCTCGCGTGAGCAACGGTTATATATTACGAGTCATGGTGATAAAGAGGCTGATTTTATTGCTAATGCCATACGTAGCCATTGGTTTGTTGAAAACAAGCTACATTGGCAATTGGACGTTAGTTTTAATGAAGATCAAAACCGCTTGCGAAGTGGCTATGCGGCAGAAAACTTTTCAATGATGAATAAAATAGCACTTAATTTATTGAAGAATGAAAAAAGCGTCAAGAACTAAACGACTGAAAGCTGGCTGGGATGAGGCCTATATGATGAAGGTATTAACTGTCGGCTTTACATCTGTATAGTTTTAACCCGTTTGCCCTGTTTCTTTGGGGTGGTATTTTAACTTTTATATCTCACTTTGGGGGCGAAAGCGAGTTAGCTTTCTGTCTCGGTTTGGGCACAAAGCGCCCTAGAAAATAACCAATTTGACGGCCCTGTCCTGAAATCTGTGTAATTACCTATCATTAACTTAATATTTTAAGGATAGGCAATCATGAAAAAAGAAGAGATTGAAGCATTCGCTCTTAAAGCATCAAAAGGGTATTAAATATCCACAACTTCATCTCAATAATATATTTTAGAAAAAGCCAGATCGTATCAATGCGCTCATGATGATAATGACACTCTGTTTGATGCTTTATAACTCAGGATAATATTAAATAGGGCCCCCTAAAAAAGGAAAATGAAACGGTATTAAACCAAGTAGGTAAAGCGACAAGCAAACCAATAATGCTGTGGTTATTTCAACGGATGAATGGGATCAACCTACTAACTATTCGGGATAAAGGTGGATGTATTACCGGACTATATAAGAGAAAAAGAAGATTTTACGCCTGTTTGGATCTGAAATTGCGACGCTTTATAATTTAGCTGACAACCGTGCTTCATGATCACGCCAATCAACAAAATAACTGGGTGAACTTCAATTGGTGCAGAATGTTGGCAATAAATTAAATTCTACTTAATGAATTTGAATCTTTTTTGTTAAACAGTTTACATTCATGTTCAGATTGTAAAAATTCAACCAATTAACCCGTTACAGGTTATTGCATAGCACCTTATTGAATGGTAACCTTAATACAATTAGTTATCATTTATATTAAGGTTTGTTGCAGGTGTCTAACAAGAATAGTAGAAAATCAGTAAGTTTAGGTAATAAAAAAAAATTAGCGTTTGCGGTTACCATGGCATTAGGCTTATCAAGTGCTTATGCGAATGAAAGTGTTACTAAAGAAGCATCTTCGAATGACGACATTGAGACAATAACCATTTTAGGTAAAATCACATCAGGTGAATACCGTAATGACTTTGCTTCCTCAGCTACAAAAACCTACACCAATAACTTGGATATTGCTCAACCTGTTGATGTTGTAAATCAGGCACTTATAGATAGCCAGTTAGCGCTACAATTAGATGACGTATATCGTAACTCAGCTTCAGTTAATATTGTTGATCCATTAGGCCATACTAATATTCGTGGTTTTCGCCTTAATGAAAACAGCGGTGGTATTTTGAAAAACGGTTTACGTGAAGTGAGCCAAGGCTTTGCTTTTCCGTCATTAGCAAATATTGAAAAAATTGAAATATTAAAAGGTTCAAGCTCTGCTCTTTATGGACGTGGCGAACCCGGCGGTATTATTAACTTAATCACGAAGAAACCTCAAAAAGAAGATTTTACACGTTTATCTTTTACACTGGGTAGTGATGATTTTTATCAACTTAATATCGACTATAATAAGAAGGTAAGTGAAGACCTTCAGTTTCGAGTGAATGTTGAAATAAATGATGCAGAAAGTTACCGTGATGAAGTGAGCTCAGAACGCGTATTCATTGCACCTGCCGTAATCTATCAAATTAATGAATCACAAAAAATTACCGCTGAAATGGAGTTTAATAGCTCTACCCGTACACGCGATCAGGGCATTGCTGCGATAGATGGTGATATTTCTGTTTTATCAAATAACACATACTTAGGCGGTGGAACCGATGTAGAAACTGCTATCTATACTTTTCAACTCACTCATGAGTGGTTTATCAACAATGATTGGGCACTGTTCAGTAAGTTTCGCTTAGGCCATGATGACACGGATGACGAGTTATATAACCCATTTACTGAAGGGGTTCAAACTGCCTTAAATTCACCAGCAGTGTGGCTAAATGATACTAATTCCCGTATTTATCGTAGCTTTAGTTCTGCTGATGATATCAAAGACGAGTTAAACTTAGATATTAATTTAACAGGTGAGATTGATGCATTTGGTGCGGATCATGGCTTATTGTTCGGTTTTAATGTTAATCAGCGTAAAGTCGACAGAGATGAGCGTATACATTACAACGAGCTATTACGCCAAACATTACGTGCCGTTAACCCTGTACTAGTAAACTACAGTTTAGCCTCGTATGTTGATCCATTCAATCCAATAAATGCAACAACGATTGCCTTACCTACCGCACTTTCTGCGATACCTGGCTTAAATAAGCAGTTTGAATATACAGACGATGTTGTATTAAACCAATTTAAAACTGACATTGTATCAACAGGCTTTTATGTACAAGACCAAATTCGCTTTAATGAACAGTGGCAAGTAGTACTGGGTGCGAGGTTTGACCACCACACTTATGATGTAGTTGGTAAAAGCTTGAATACAGCTACCTTTGCTGCGAGTGATTTTGCTTTTAATAGCTTAGATAATAGTCACTCTGAAAACACGTTTGCGCCAAAAGCAGCCATTTTATATTCACCACTTGAAGACGTTTCATTATACGCAAGCTATGGAGAACAATTTGATGTAAGCATTGTAGCTAATGAAGCCCGTGTAGTTGAATCGAATGGTCAAGAATACGGTATTAAGTGGAATATAGACGAAGACTTAACCGCTTCAATTGCTTATTTCGACATCCTTAAAACAGATGTTTTGGATGTATCGTCTTTTAACGTAACCAACGTTGTTGACGAAATTAGCAGTAAAGGCTTTGAAGCAAGCATACTTGGCCGTATGACACCGCATTGGGTCATTAGCGCTAACTATTCTGACTTTACAGCTGAAATAGAAAAAGATGATGATAGACCGGAAACGATCGGCAATAGCGCTCGTGGTACACCTGATAGCAGTGGTGCAGTGTGGCTTCGTTATGACCTTGAAGCAATGGGTAAAAAAGGGCTAAGCCTTTCTCTTGGCGTAAACTATGTTGGTGAACGTCCTGTTGATAACGAGAATAGTTTTTATTTACCTGATTTTACATTGGTTGATGTCATGGCGACATATCAATTCGACAATAATGTAAAAGTGAGACTAAAAGTAGACAACGTAATGGATGAACGTTGGTATTCAGGTTCGTATACTTCTCAGTCTGTTTTTGTTGGCAATGGCACAAAAGCAACCTTATCAGTAGATTTTGAAATTTAGCTGATTACACTGAAAAATCACAGCATGGTGGGGAAACCAGTATTCAACGTAGAGTCATTGGCATTTTACAGTATACCTCGGGCTCAACAGGATCACCAAAAGGCGTGATGGGCAGTCACAATAATTTATTAGCTAACTTAAAAATTATTCAAGAAAAATCTGTATTACGTCCAGAAGAGTCTGTTGTAAGTTGGTTACCTCCCTATCATGACATGGGATTAATTGGTGGGTTGCTCACTCCAATCTATGTGGGTATGCACGCCATTTTTAATGGAGCCTGTTGCTTTTTTACAAAAGCCATACCGTTGGTTAAAAGCGGTTTCTGATCATGGCGCATCATTAACAGCCGCACCTAATTTCGCGTACCAACTTTGTATTGATAGAATAACGGATGAACAACTTAAAACACTCAATTTAAGTCATTTGCGTATTGCGCTATCTGGCGCAGAGCCAGTACGTAAACAAACGATAGAAGATTATAGTAATAAGTTCGCGGCAACAGGGTTTAAGCCTCAATCTTTTTACCCTGCCTATGGCATGGTCGAATCAACCTTGCTTGTGATTGGTGGAGAGTGTGATGCATTAACGTTATCGGTTGCTGTTGAGGCAAAAGCACTGCAGGCAGATACAATTATAATTACTGAGAGTAACGAACAGAGTATCTCCGTCTTATAGACCTAATTTAAACCCAATAGAGCGGTTATGGAAAGTGAGGAATGAGCATGTCAGAAATAATAAATATTTTGCAACAAAGAAAGAATTTAGAGATAAAATTGATGAGTTTTTTAGTGAAACACTTCCCACAATCGGTGATATTTTAGAAACCAGAATTAATAATAATTTTCAGGTGGTAAACTCTGTATCTTGAAGTGTGACAGGTATAAACAGCATGCGGCTGATAATGGCGCAACAGATTGGCATTTGATACGGGTCGAGTTTGGTAGAGAGAAAAGCAATACGTGCTTTTATATCGATCGCAGCCTTGGTAATAATTACGATGTGGCTTACGCTCTTTTTTTAGACAACGATACCGCCGATGTAGTGCGAGTAAAGCGGGGTTCAGACTGGTCAAAAGGTGCGCAAGCTTGGGATGTTGCTCGTTTTCTTCATACAGGAGAGTACTTTGGGGTTATTGGGCAAACTATCGCTAGTTTAGCGTCTTTAGCTGCGTGTTTTTTAGTTTATACCGGTTTTACGCTTTCTTGGCATCGCTTAGTTTAACCTTACCTGCGTAGAAAAGAAAAACTGAGTTAATTTATTTTACGTTTCATTTTGCACAATGGTATTAATGAGAGAAGATTACGCTTATATATCAGCATTAAATAGTTGTTTTACCTTATTATTTAGATTTGACATGGAGTTTTTATGTTTTTAAGTTTCATCCCCGCCTGGCTCGCGTGTTGCATATTTTTTCGTACGAGCCAGCGGCAAACGTTATTAAAAAAACCATTACCGGTAATATCAAGTCGGCTTATCGCGGTTATTTTACTTGGTGTAATGTTATTACAGCTATTTATGCATCTGCCAACGGTATCAGCATTGATTACTGGCTTTGCATTAGTATGTTGCTTTTTACCTTTAATTACTCTGATCAGTGCTTATAAAAAATATTATTTAGTGCTAGCTAGTTTCTTAGTTTGTGTACTGTCTATAGTACTTTCTATATTTTAAGGTGGTTTATAATGTGGTCACGAACTTTTGCAGGATTGATTATCGGATTATTATTGTCGGTGTCTTTGGTGCTAAACCTTAATTTATTATTACCAATAAAAGAAGACACTATGTTGCTTATTGGCTTGCTGCTCGCATTTCCTATCTGGGCAGGAATTCAAGTGTGGGGTTATTCTTTTACTAGCTCAAAAAAAGCATGGTTAACGTTAAGTTTGGTATTAATCCCTTCAGTGTTAATTAATGCTGTTTTATTGTTGTTGAGGTAAGGTGAGATGAACAAAGATTCATTAAAAGCGTTAACCAACGCACATGCTTGGGTTGGTTTAGTTATATCGACCATTTTGTTTATCATTTTTTTTGCGGGATCAATAAGCTTATTTCGTGATGATATTAATGCATGGGAGCTAAACCCACACTATGCGGTGAATGAACAAAGTGAGACTCTTTTCCTTGATAGTGTCATTAGCACAGTAAGCAAAGCATATAATATTAATACCCATGGTTATTTTATCTTATCTATGCCAAGCGCTGAGCAACCGCTCGCAAACCTGTATTTTGAAGAAAAAACTTCTGCAGATAAACATGTTGACCAACATTTAATTTTGGCACCTGACGGTGAAATAATAGGTCATGGTAATGGCTCTAGCTGGGGGGACTTTTTATATGAACTGCATTATGACTTACATATACCCGAGGTTGGCTTGTATTTTGTTGGCATAGTCTCCTTGTTCTTTTTTGTTGCACTGCTTAGCGGAGTGGTTATCCATTGGCGTAAAATAATCAGTAAATTTTTTCAATATAGAAAAGACGGGAAGAAAGACAAGTTACTTGATGCCCATAACCTTATTGGTGTCATGGGGTTACCTTTCCACATTATGTATGCTTTTTCTGGCTTAGTGTTTAACCTACTGATTATTTATCAAATTTCCTATGCTGTTGTACTGTATGGCGGTGATCAAAGTAAATTACTTACCGCTGCTGGTGTGGTTGATGTTCACTTAGAAGAAACTAAAATAGTACTGCCAGTACAAGGTATAGATAACTTGTATTTAACCGCTAAAACCTCCTTAGGTGAAGTGGCTATAAACCGTATCTCCATCGACCATTTTGGTGATGAAAGTGCTTCTGTGAAATTTATAGGTGCAGATAAAAGCCAGTTTTCTACACGTAAAGAGGCAACGTATCACATAGCCTCAGGCCGAGTGTTGTATTTAACTAAAGACAACTTTGATAATGATTTACGTGGTGGTCTAGCGGTAATATCGAGTTTGCATTTTGGTGACTTTGCGGGTTACTTAATACGGGTACTGTTTTTCATCTTAGGTATTGGTACTTGTTATATTATTTTAACGGGTAATCTAATGTGGATTCAGAAAAAAGCAAACTTACGGGTAGAAAAACAAAATCCTATGGGGTTAAAAGTAGTTTATGCGATGACTACGGGGGGCTTTATAGGTACCATATTTGCTAGTGCCGTTGGCTTTATTTTTGCTCGAGTTATTCCCATTGACTCTATTGGTCGTAGTGACTTAATTGCCTATATATTTTTTGGTTGTTTATTTACTGCAATTATCGTTTCTTTAAATATTAACGCGCAAAAACAATTTGCGGCGATATTTTTAAAAATCACGGCTTTAGTTTTAGCGATAACGCCGATATTGGATTGGTTAATTGTCTCGCAAGGTATAATGGCTATGCTAAAACTTGGCTACTATCATGTGATAGTCGTTGAGGTAATGTTATTGAGTTTGGCACTTTTTTGTTGGTTAATTGCTTCTCGAATACTCGTTAATAAACGTACTGAATCAGATTGAAGTGGCTAACTAATTCTGGCCACTAATTTATAGTCTCTAACTCACAATGGGGGCGAAAGCGAGTTAGGGTATATACTCTAATGCCAACTGTCATTTAAGATGTTGGTCATAAGTATGAGCACAGCTAGGATTAATTTCTAACAAATATTTAGCAATTATATTTAAGTCGGTTTATAGCGAATTATTGTCATTTTCACATGGAAAAGTGAATGTAATTCACTGGTAATGCTAGATGTAATTGAGTGGCAAAGTTGTATATGATTTTAGATGATTATGTGTGAGGGTATTTACTAAGGATAAATGAACGCTAAAGTTGATTCAACAAGAAGCATAAGTAAATAGTATGATACTTTATTGTTTGCTATTTACAGCTCCGCTACAAATTTAATTTTTAAAGTATGATACTTTAATAAACATACTTATCTTTTAACGCCCGATAATAGGGAGTCTTATAGACACAAAAGTATGATACTTTATTGTTAGTTTACAATTTATGGTCGTGTATTAACACTTAATCTAGTGTATTAAAGTTTGAACATAATAAAACCTCCTAGTAGTATTGAACTACTAGGAGGTTTTTTATGTCTGATGCAAGCAAGTCATTAAATAAGTGAA
>Ga0308012_10001051_pt1 | contig 15360 bp, 13 predicted proteins | sample Neamet179_FD_203133 | JGI IMG/M metagenome (GOLD analysis project Ga0308012, IMG submission 203133) | Marine microbial communities from water near the shore, Antarctic Ocean - #179 | ecosystem: Environmental > Aquatic > Marine > Unclassified | place: Southern Ocean | collected 2014-07-25 | reverse complement strand
GTAGCTTATTAGGTTGTGATTTCTTAACTGGTATTTATCATATGGTCGATGAATTACGCTAATAAGTCATAAAATTATTTAACTCTTAACTAACAAGGCGAATTTACGCTAAATTCGCCTTTTGCTTATTATGAATAAGGTGTTTAGTATGAGTTAGAGATTAAATAAAAACAATAGGAATCAATCGTGCAAGATATTGTCAATTCAATCAACGGTATTATATGGAGCCCTGGGCTTATTTATTTGTGTTTAGGTGCCGGTTTGTTTTTCACGGTACTCACCCGGGGAGTACAAGTACGTCAGTTTTCTGAAATGTGGCGTTTATTATTATCGGGGAAAAGTTCTGAAAAAGGTTTATCTTCTTTTCAAGCATTAGCGGTTTCATTATCGGGTCGGGTCGGTACCGGTAATATTGCTGGCGTTGCTGCTGCTATTGGTTTTGGTGGTCCGGGAGCTGTATTTTGGATGTGGGTAGTTGCTTTTTTTGGTGCTGCTACCGCTTACATAGAATCCACTAACGCACAAATATATAAAGAAGAAGATGACGGTTTTTATCGTGGTGGACCCGCATATTACATTGAAAAAGCGATGGGACAAAAATGGTACGCTTGGATCTTTGCTATTACAACCATTGTTGCTTGTGGCTTAATGCTGCCTATGATCCAATCAAATGGTATTGGTGAAGCAATGACTATTGTGTTTGGACAGGGCGATATCATTGAAACGTCATTGGGTTCTTTAAGTATGGTAAAAGTGTATACCGCTACCGGTATTGTATTACTGCTTAGTTTTATTATTTTTGGTGGTGTTAAGCGTATAGCTAGTTTTACTCAAGTTGTTGTACCTTTTATGGCACTTGCTTATATTTTAGTGTCATTGATCATTATTGGGCTAAGTATTGATAAATTACCGGGTGTTTTTATGATGATTATTAATGATGCCTTTAGTCCTATGGCGGGTGTTGGTGCTGCAATTGGTTGGGGTGTTAAACGGGGTGTTTACTCTAATGAAGCAGGACAGGGTACGGGGCCGCACGCAGCTGCTGCCGCTGAAGTTGAGCACCCTGCGCAACAAGGTTTAGTGCAAGCTTTTTCAGTTTATATTGATACCTTGTTCGTTTGTTCTGCGACCGCTTTTATGATTTTAATTACTGGTGCTTATAATGTACATGATGTGGGTGACGTTTTTTTAATTCAAAATATTACGGCGGATGTTGCAGCTAACAGCCCAGCTTATACACAACTTGCTGTTGAAAGTGTATTTAGTGGTGTAGGTAAACCCTTTGTTGCACTGGCTTTGTTTTTCTTCGCTTTTACCACTATTTTGGCTTATTACTTTATTGCCGCCAATAATGTTTATTATATTCGTAGAACCTTAAAAGTCCCAGGTCTACATATGGCTTTAAAAGTTGTCATTGTTGTGGCTACTTTTTACGGTACAGTTAAAGCCGCTGACTTAGCTTGGGGACTTGGCGATATTGGTGTTGGTATGATGGCATGGTTAAATATTTTAGGTATTATTATTATATTTTTTATGTCGAAGCCGGCCATTAAAGCGCTAAAAGATTATGAAGCACAGCAAAAAGCGGGTGTTAAAAAATATACCTTTGATCCTAAATCGTTAGGGATAGAAAATGCTAACTTTTGGGAGGAACGATTTGCTAAAAATGTACGTGAAAACTCCATTGAAGAGCCGTTGAAAGACAACAGCCAAACAGAGACGATAAAAAATAATGAAGGTAATTAAAGTTAAGTGCCTTTGAATGAAAGCCGTTCATTATGAACGGCTTTTTTGTTTTATGCGAAGGAGATAAGAAGGAGATAAATAATATGATGTTAAGCGTATTAATTAAAACTTGGATGTAAATAAAAAGTTAGGTGGGTATGACACGTTTTTATTGATCATGCGAGGCAATACGCTGTTTCAGTTAGCATGACTAGTGAAATAGCCGCATAGGTCAGGTATACTATGCAAAATTACAGTAAATTTATTACTTTACGGAGTAAACGTATTTGTTTACAACGTGTAAATTATCATTGTGTAGGTAACTAAATGGCCGTTATTAATTGTCCTCGTTGTAAGAAAAAAATATCGGATAAAGCAAAAGCGTGTAATCACTGTGATCTCGATTTATCCGAACTCGATGCAGAAAAATTGAATAGCTTAAATAAAGTAAGCTTAATTAATTCAACTCAACGCCTAATGAATTACTCTTTTATCGCTATGTTATTATTTTGTGGTGGTTTTTTATGTATGTTTTGGGACGGTGTAGAGCCGGGCAGTTGGCGACATAATACAGCGATGGTTGTCACCGTAATAGGCTTTATTATGTATATTATTATTCGCGCTATGTTGGTGTTTACCAAGCGTAAAGCTAAATAACGATTTAATCGATAACGTTAATAATATACTTACTACAACCTCTAACCTCTTGGAATGCTAATGGATTTAATTAAAACCATAGACGCTATGTCAAACGACATGTACTTACGCTTACAATGCGCTGCAGAAACAGGTAAATGGCCAGAAGGCACTATTGTTGACAAAGCACAGCGAGCTACTGCTTTACAATTAAGCATGGCATATCAAGCAAGACACCTTGAAAACGATCAAATGCTTACTATTGGATCGGACGGACAGGTTGTTGAAAAAAACAAACGTCAACTAAAGGCTGAATTTTCTAGTAATAACCCAGAAGAAACACTTAAAAGCTGCAGTAAACCTACCAAAGCAGATATCGCTTATTTTAGTAACAATGAACTTTAAGTACAGTATAAACGTTTGTTTTATATTCCTTGTTACTCTTTAACTGAATGAAACTAAAAACCTATGATCTTTTCTAAATTATTTAAAACAAAAAACACGTGGCAGCATAAAGACGCAACTGTTCGTATTACGGCAATTAATGATAAGTTATCTGCTGATAATGCAGAACAATTAATTATATTAACAGACCTAATTAAGCAAGATGTTAGTGATTTAGTTCGACGTGCTGCCTTAATAAAAGTAGGCTCGTTCGACTGCTACCTTGAAGCGAGTCGTGAAAATTCACAACAAAAAATAAAGCAATTTGCCGCTAAACAAATAAATGATATTTTGACGACCGATCACAACATTATACTGTCAAGTATCTTAAAAGAAGATTTATTAGCGCAAGAAGCTAAAATCCCTTTATTAGGTACTGCTTTATTAGAAGCTTGGTTGACACATGAAAAAAACAGTAGCTTAATGATATCGCTGTACAAATTAATCAGTACGCGAAAAACATCGGCTCACTTATTAATACAAAGCTTTAGTCAAAAACAAGATTTAGCTTTTCAAACTTATATTATTAGCCAAGTTGATGATGAAAAAGTTTTAGAAAAGTTAATTAAAAAAGCCTGTAATATCAGTATTGCACAACATATCCAAGATAAAATAGTCGCTATTCAAGTGGGCATCGAAAAACCACAAAAATTAACTAAAAAAATACAACTCACGTTAGCAAAACTACAAGCTTTAAAAGACGTTGCTGATTACGGCGTTTACAAAAAGCGTAACGCTTTATTAATGAATGAATGGCAAGTACTCACTGTAGATTTTGATGTTTTTTCTGAAGAAGAAGTCACTGCATTCAATGATAAGTATCAAAGCATCACTGAACAGGTAGAAAAGTTATTTATTGGTAAAGCTGAGAATTATCAACAACAAATAATTGCCGATAAGTTAGCACATGATAAACAGCAAGATAAAAAAGAGTTTACGGAACAACTTAACCATATTAGCCAAGCAATAACGACGGCTGTTTTTTCAAGTGATCAATTTAACGAAGCACCGTTTAAAACACTACTTGGCGAGTTAACGGCGAGTGTTCAAGGTTCAGTATTAAATAAAAGTGAACAACAAGTATTTACTACGCAAGTGAGTCAATTAACTAAACGATTAAATGAAATTCCTGAAATTGCTGAATCGGTTAGTCAAGCGACTCATCTTATTTCTAAAATATCACAATTGACGTTACCTAAAACATTAGAAGAATTAAATGTCCGTCAAGAAACCTATAATGACTGGTTAAAATCTTGGCGTGTTATTGAAAAGAAAACCGCCGGCATTTTACCTGAATCAATTGTACAAGCACAAAAGCAAATTGTTAGTACTTGGCAAAGTGGATTAAAGTTATTACAAACCCAACAAAAAGAACTCTTTTTCTTACATAAGAAAAAACTTCAAGACATAAAACGTTTATTAAATAATGGTAAATATAAAGTTTGTTTTGGTTTGTTTAAAGGCGTGAAAGAAAGTATTCATTTACTCTCTGCTCAACAGCAGCAACAATTACAACGTGACTTTGAACAAGTAGACGAAAAAATGGCAGAGTTGAGCGATTGGGAACATTATATCGCCACACCACGTAAACAAGAATTACTGTTAGCAATACAAACACTTGTTGAAACACCATTAGATAACCCAAATGAACAAGCAGCTAAAGTTAAAGCGTATCGTGGAACTTGGAATTCTTTAGGGCATGCCGATGAAGATATTGATAAGCAGTTAAATGAACAGTTCAATCAACTTTGCGAGCAAGCTTTTGCACCTTGTCGTTTATTTTATGCAGAGCAAGATAAAATACGAGAACAACATTTAGATCAACGTCAAAAAATATTAGCGAAAGCGAATAAACTTGCTACTGATTTAACGACTGTGGAAGAAGCAGAAAATTTCGATTTTAAAAAACTTGAAGGAAAACTCAATAGCTTACAACAACAGTGGAGTAATGCAGGCGAAGTAGATCGTAATCAATACAAAAAACTGCAACAACAGTTTAAAAATATTATTACGCCTATCAAACAGGCGATTAATACTTTTCAACAACGTAATGTAGAAGAAAAGCAGGCGCTGATTGTGCAAGCTGAAGTGTTATTAGCGAGTGATGATGTGCTTACGGCCATTGAGTCAGCAAAAAATTTACAAAAATTATGGCGTGATGTAGGTTTTGCCGGCAATCATAAAGAAAGTCAGCTATGGCAAAAATTCCGTCGAGTTAACGATCAATTATTTGAAAAGCGCCAACAGGCTAAATCTGAACAACAAGCCGTTTTGTCTATTCAACAAAAAGTATTCGAAGAGCAATTAATTGTTATTGAAGCGCTCTTTACTAATGCAGCAGAACAAAAAGACAATCAAGGGTTATCGTCAGTTAAACAAAAAGCTGAAGTATTACTTAAAGCACTTTCTATTCAAAAACCGATAATAAAAACAGTCGTCATACGCGCCGAAAGAATTATTAAACACGTTGAGCAGTTGGTTGACAGTGCGACCTTAGCTAAAGAACAAAAAACGTGGTTAAATTTATTTGAATTAATGTCTTCACACGCTCAAAGTCATGTAAGCAGTGAAGCGTTGCAGATATCACCTGTTTTCAATGAAATGACGAGTTTTTGGAAGAAACGTTTTCAAGACAATGTAAAGTTAACGTTACCTGCTCAAGGTAATATACGTTTTGATAAAACGTTAGCCATTGAAATATTGGGTAAAGTTGAATCACCAGCTGACTTAGCTAATCAACGAATGAAAGTTCAAGTACAATTAATGCAAGAACAAATGCTTTCAGGCACATCCATTAATTTAACCCAGTTATTGGTAGATTGGTTGATGCTAGGTGCTTTAGCTGAAAGTGACTTACCGTTAATTGCGCGTTTAAAAGTTATTTATTGCCAATAAATTTAGACGTTAATAAAGCTTATTAAAAGTAAATGTCAGCACTAAAAATCAGTTTGTAGTTCATTTTATGAAACAAGCTGATTTTTATTATAAATATCTCTATAAAATAATCAGTTATTCATACTGAGTTCACAATACGTAATAGCTATAACGACCTAAGGATACTAATCACTTCATGCGAAAAAGCTTACAACAAAAAGTGATTGAAGTTTGTGATAAAAAGATTGATCAAAAGGGGACTAATGTAGGTTTATCGTTTTATGCCTTTTTTGCTAATAAAAATGATAACCCTGAATTATTAATGGAAGCTGCTACATGGTGGATTATCACGCATAATCTTGATCACTTTGAAAAAGCAATTAAGATCAAAACACTGATCACATCTGAACAAAAAATAATGAGTTAACATACTTATCTAGCTAAGTGATAGTAAATGGCTTGTTGATAACGTCATATAACTTAGCTTATAGAACTTCTACATTCAGCGCCTTAAAAATCGCAGAGGAATAAGCAAAGATGCCAAACGAAAATCAGGCTTTAAGGTTTAAAACCGCCGCTCCTTTCTGTTTACTACTGATCGTTATATTATTATTACAGGTAATAGGTACTTATATTGGTAAAGATTTTTTAGCGTGGGACGGGGTTAAAGGTTACTGGGTGTTAAGTCGTTTAGTCTTACCCTTTATTCTGGTTTTATTGTTAGCAATTCCATTTAAAAACTTATATTTTTCTCGGCCAACAATCAATCGAGAAAACCTTATTTTTATGGCTTTTTCAGTAGGGCTGCTTTTATGTTTGTTTATTTATCTACAATTTTTTGCTGCAGATTATTTGCACCATTATCGTCATGGGCGTACGCTTGAATACTTTAGAGAAACAGAAAAATTTGAACGTTTTCTAATTTTTACCGCATCAACACTTATTGGTTGGGAAGTACTTCATCGTGGTATTTTATTAGGCGGTGGTCAATATTGCCTTACCGAACATTATAAACTTAACCCTACGGCAGCCGCTATTATCATGACGATTATTGTCTGTATATTCGAAGTGTTATTCCACATTAAAAAACCTATTTACGAAGCCATAGGAATGATAGTTGCTTCACCTTTATTGTCTTATTTAACCATTAAAACGCGTAGTTTATGGCCAGCATTAACGTTTCATTTATTGATTGAGCTTATGTTTGGCTTTTCTGCCTTTTATTATTCGGTTAGCTAAAGGTGTAAAGTAAGCGAGTATAAAATGATATTTTTTAAATTTACACATTGATAGTTTAGAGTGCGGTATGAAACGGTAGCGTATTAAAGGCTAATAAACGTAAAACCCGAAAGCTTCTTATGAAGGCTTTAGGGTTATCTACTGTATTTCTTAAATTTAGTTAGCTAAGTTAAGCTAGGTAACTTACGTCACATTAACTAACATGATGTTATGCGGTTGATAAAAGAGATACTATTGTTCGAGTTTAACTTTAAGTCTATTTTGTACTACTTCGACTAAAAGATCAGGTTGGAATTTAGATAAAAACTCATCACAACCCACTTTTTTCACCATCGCCTTGTTAAAGTCGCCACTTAATGAAGTATTTAAAACAATAAATAAGCCTGCCAAACGCGGATCATTACGAATTTCGTTGGTTAATTTATAACCATCCATTACGGGCATTTCGGCATCTGTAATGAGCATTAAAATTTCATCTTCAACATTCTTACCTTCATCGGCCCAGTCTTGTAAAATAGTTAAAGCTTCCTGACCATTTTTAGCGGGTATAATCTCAACACCCAGTTGCTCTAATGTACTTGAAACTTGTTTTCTCGCTGTTGGTGAGTCATCAGCATGTAATATTTTTCGACCAACAAATTCAGACATAATGTTTTCGTCGACAACACCTTGTGTGATATCAATTTTATATTCTATAATTTCAGCTAATATTTTTTCTACATCAATGATTTCAATTAATTTTTCTTGGTTATCTTCTTTAAGCTTGGTAATAGCGGTTAGATAATGTTGACGGCCAACGGTTTCGGGTGGCTCCATTATTTCACCCCAAGTCATATTAACAATATGCTCGACTTTACCGACTAAAAAACCTTGAACAGTACGATTGTATTCCGTAATAATGAGGTTAGATTCACTCGTTACTTCTAAGGGTTTTAAACCAAGAGCGGCCTTTAAATTAATAACAGGAATAGATTCACCACGAATGCTAGCGATACCATCAATACTCGAGTGAGAATCAGGTAATTTAGTTAACCGTGGTAACTTAACGACTTCTTTAACTTTAAATACATTGATAGCAAAAAGTTGGCGACCGGTAAGATGAAATAATAATAACTCTAAACGATTTGTACCGACTAAGTTAGTACGTTGGTTAACAGTATCCAGTAATTTAGCCATTTTTTTTCCTATAATAAATTTAGATTTTAGATTTTAAGTTTTATTTTTTATAAACAACAAATTACAGCTTATTTTAAGACTATAAAAGTCTGAGATGAATACAACTATGTTATGTGTTTTTAGTTATTTATATTGTTGTTTATGAAATTAAAAAACGTTACTTGATTAGTGTAGACCTTTTTTCAATTTTTTGTGTTTATAAATTGCCTACACCTTTGAATGTATAAAGTTATTTAACTGTTACAGTCTTAAAAACTAAATGTTATTTACAAATAATAGTAAATGATAATCGTCCATTTATATGATGTAATTAAAAACTTAATTCAATGTAACGACACATTGAATGACTTAATTAATATTAAAAGCAGTCAAATGTATAACAAAAAGCAAAAAACTAAACCACAAGTCATTTCTTATGATCGTGTTAAATCCTATATGCAGTGGATGATTGAGCGCTACGGTGATTATTCAGCTAAAGCATTACTACAAAAAGCAAACTTATTATTTAGCGACGACACACAATATAATGAACCCGCACTCGCGTATTTAATTGAAAGAGGTATTGTTAATGATCTACGGTATGCGCAGCGGCTAACGGAAAGTTTAACTGAAAAAGATATCGGTCCTAATAAAATAAAAGAAAAATTATATGTTAAAGGTTTTTCATCGCAAACAATAAACGAATGCGTTAGTGCGATAGAAACAAGTGATGAAGATTACTTTGATAAAGCGCTAAGCCTAAAAATAAAAAAATTTGGTGAAGAGCCTATTGACGAATTGAAGTTAAAACAAAAAGCATTGCGTCATTTAATATCAAAAGGATTTTCATATTCAGTTGCTAATAAAGCAGTGCGTTATTCGAAAGATAAATATGAATATTAGTCGCTAATGTTTGGCTATAAAAATACGCTATAAATTTTAGTTATTATTCATACCCATTACTATTTATACATATTACTCTTTATGTACATTATTTATGCTAACTGCTCGTATAATTGGCATTTTTACAAGAATAGTTAACAATATGATAAGTACTGTTTTTATATACAGTTATTTGGCTGTATAATTAAAAAGTAATCACAAGATACCCAAAAGGTAATCAAATATAGGTGTATGAGTCATAGGATAAACTTAATTTGTCCTCTTGCTTCACTTTATTCCAAAAAGAATTTAATTATAATTAATATGACACAAACTTTATCCCGTAATTTTTTTGGCAAATGGTTCGGCAAAGCGAAAAGTATTGTAATATCAGAAACCGCGTTAACGTTGATCGATGTAGACCAAAAGACTAAAACAATACCGGTTAATCAACTGATTGACTTTCCAGCGATTGAAAAATCATTTTTTGGTTATAACTTAATCATTAAAACTCAACAAGAAGCGTCTCGGATATGGGGAATTAGTAGTCGTAGTGCCCAAATTTTTAATAATGAATCTACTGTAGGTCTTAATAAAGCGATAAGCAGTAATATAACTCGGCATATCGAAGCTTTTTATAGCCAAGCAATATCTCAATATCTTAGAGACTCTTCGGTTACTCCCTTAGATGAGCATGTCACCCCGTTTATTAAAAACTATAAAATATCAAAGAAACGTTGGAAGGAAATATTATCTACTCCGCAATTGTCTAAGATAGATGTGATATCTAGAATGCCAGATATTAAAAATGTAGAGCGTTATAGACAGTATTACGAACATAAAATCATTAATGATCACTCTGATTTTTTTGACGGTATTGAAGCAAATCCATTAACGCAAGATCAAAGATTAGCGGTTATTAGAAATAATGATAAAAATCTTATTTTAGCTGCGGCTGGCACAGGTAAAACTTCGGTTATAGTGGCTAAAGTACTGCACTTAATGACACATAGCAACGTATTAGCTAAAAATATTTTAGTCCTTGCCTATAATAATGCTGCCGCGAAAGAGCTGAAAGAAAGAATGGAGGAGAGAAAGAAGGCTTATGGACTATGCTGTGAGTCTCCTCGCATCATGACATTTCATGCATTAGGTCTAAAAATATTAAAAGAGGTCGAGGCTAATACTGCTTTATCTGTTTTTGCTAATGATTCAGAACAACTTGAACAGTGGTTTTCACGTTGGCTTATTGAACATCTGGCTGAAAGCACTTTAACCATGCAGCAATTTATTGTTCTTGCTTACCCATACAGTACTTTTTTAGGGCTTAACGTTCAAAAAGATAAAATACAGGCTATCGAAAAGCTTATATCTGAAAATGAAAAAATTGAAGAAATAGTTTCCTTATTAAAGTCTTCCGGTGTATTAGCTGAGAATATAAAACGCTATATAAAATGTTTGCAAGTTATCAAGGTTGAACAGTTAACGTGCGAGCAAATTGAGTCGAAACTGCAGAATGCAAAAATAGATAATGCCAAACAGTACGCACAATTTCTCAACACTATTATGCAAGCGTATACAGCTGAATTGAAAAATCAAAGTGCGATAGATTTTGATGACATGATTACTAACGCTTTTGGGCATGTTACACGTAATGAATTTATTCCCCAATGGAGCGATATACTTGTTGATGAGTTTCAAGATATATCAATAGCAAGAATGAATTTACTAAATGAAATTATTAGTAAAGGGCCTAGACCAAAACTAACGGTTGTAGGAGATGACTGGCAGTCCATTTATCGTTTTTCAGGTAGTAAGCTTGCTTTAATTACCCAATTTGAAAAGTTTTCAGGTAAACATTCACTGACTACATTACAAAAAACATTTAGGTATAACAATAGTATAGCTAAAACAGCAGGACAGTTTGTTATGCAAAACCCTGAACAATATAATAAAAATATTGAAGCGCATAAGCAAGTAGAGCAATCGCAAATTTATCTATTAGACAGTCATAAGAAGGGGATTGATACGTGTATTTTAGAGGTTGTAAAGAGCATAAAATATCATGACCCTACCGGAAAAATTGCTATATTAGGACGTTACAGATATTTACTGAACAACGCTAAAGCGGTATTAATAGACGATCCATCTCATCATAATATTCACTATTGGACATTTCACAGCTCTAAAGGTTTAGAAGCGGATTACTGTATTATTGTAGGTTTATATCGAGGTAAAACGGGTTTTCCCAGTAATAATAAAGAAGATTTAATTGTCGAAGCGTTATTACCTGAAACTGATAATTTTAAATATTCAGAAGAGCGTCGATTGTTATATGTAGCGATGACGAGAGCAAAGAAAAAAGTATACCTTATTTCAGACTCTGAAAAACCGTCAGCTTTTATTGAAGAGCTGTTATCACCTGGTTATGACTTACAGATAATGTCTGGTACATTCGACAATTTAAAAAATACACATTACCCGTAAATTGAATACTATTAAATATTAAATATTAAATATTAAATATTAAATATTAAATGTTAGGTGTTAGGTGTTAGGTGTTAATAATGATCGAAAATAACGATAAAATAATAAAGGAAACCCTGTGATTTCAAAAAAAGTAAGAGAGCTATTTGTGTCATTAATGGAAGCAGATGAAGACACTCCTATTTCTTATCATGTTGAAAATGAACAATATTGTGGTTTTTTCAATAAGGCAGTTGTTGATAAATATATTGAGTTAGGTGCGTTAACACTGATTGAAGGAGGAACTGGCTCTATAACTATTTTACTCAATAACAGAGATGATTTTTTAAGCTCTTTTGCTGCAGGTATTAGAGAGGCTAATAATGGTAATGATCAATCTTATGCAGATTATAACGCTAATCCTTTTGCATTCTCTATAGGCTATGAGCATTGTCATCAAATAGCGAAGAAAAAAAGACCTAACCCTGATTATATTTGTCATGGTTTTGAAAGAGCCGATTCGGGGTTAATACATGAACAATAAGACTAAATAAAGCTATAAAGTTATAGCCTGGTAAGCCTCAATAATGTGTTGAACGTCATTTGATTTAGTGTTTTTTTTACTTTGATTGAGTGTACTTTGTGTCGATATTTTATTGTTACGTTGCTGAAAACCTTGCTGCATACGTTGGTAATGATTAATGGTTTTACTTAAATACTTACCTGCGATAATCGCTTGTTCGTTTGAATTTGATTGCCAAATTTTATCACCAACGGGATTAATTTTAGTGTCATCTTCATGTGTTGATGACACTAAAAGTATTTCATAGAAACGGTTATTATCCTCAATGAGCGTTTCATCTTTTAAGCTAAAATTAAGTTCAATTAATTTCTGGCGTAAAGGGTATTGATGGTGAACAGGGCACAATAGAAAATCAATGGGTAGTGAGTTACTTAAGTTTTTGTTTTTATTATAAATAGCTTCAATAAACTGCATCATTAAATCACCACCAACACCGGCGATAATAATGAGATTTTTACCGGTATACTGTTCTAATGGTAGTTTTTCTACATCTATACAGTGAGTTTTCCAAGGTAAATTTGTATAAAATCGAGTCAACTTAGTTTCTAATTCAACCATTAATGCTGGAACAATATCAACAAAGTGTATGGTATTTCTCACTCTAGTCGTCGTATCTCGTGACAATAAAGAAAAACCAAGTAAGCCGTGATCACAACAACAATCCCAAATATGGCTGTACTGCAACGTAACCATTTGATTAATTTTTTGTAATCGTTTACTTTGTTTTAAGTGAGTCGACTTAATTGTATTTATTGATGTTTTAGACATGAATCCACTTGTGTTTTTTTGCCTCTTTCTGCACGTTTATTCTTCGTATTTTACACATACTTTAATTTTTTCATAGTGTGGATACATGGATTTATTCAATAATTAATTGTTTGTTAGATAATCTTTTATTAGATAAGTATTTATTAGATAAGTGATTATTAACTTGAGTAGGCTAATTACATGCTACTCAAGCTATAAAATAGGCTATTTAATACCCTTGATTTTTATTTACTACATTCCTAAGTGTATCATCGGACATGAATAGTCGTAAGTTATCTAATGCAACATCTCGCCAAGTATGGATAACTTCATCATATGTGCCACCAATATGGGGTGTTATTAATAAGTTTTTAGCACGCCATAATGCCGCATTCTCATTTAATGGTTCTTCAGCGGTAACATCGATAGCTGCGCCATTTAATGTACCGGAATTAAGCGCTTCAACTAATGCAGTTTCATTAACAGAATTACCTCTACCTATATTAAAAAAGAAACTAGGCTTTTTCATTGATAGAAAAAAGTCATGATCAAATAAGTGAGTAGTTTGCTCTGTACGCGGTAAACAAGAAACAGTAATTTCAGCCTGTTGAGCCGCTAACGGTAATTCGTCGACACCATAAATTTTGCTAACGCCTTCGACGGCTTTATTTTTGTTTTTACGTACACCTATAATATTAACGCCAAAGGGTTGTAGACGCTTAATTATCGCTAAACCGACTGAGCCTAAGCCAATCACCAAAACTGTTTTTCCTCTTAGCTGAAATAGAGAACGACAATCGGTAAGCGAGGTGTGTTGCCATGTACTTTGACTTTGACTTTTTACATAACTCGGTATATTTCTCACTACGGCAAGTAACATGGCCATTAAATGATCGGCTACAACATCATGATGGCCATCGGAACAGTTAGTAAGAATAAAAGGTTGTTGTTTTAATTCTGGGTGGTTAAATAACCATTCAACCCCTGTGCCAAATTGCTGGAACCATTTTAAATTAGGTAATAGCGACAAACATTCACGAGGAAAATCACCCAGCACAATCTCTATTTCATTGGCATGCTTGTGTATTTTTTCTATGTCAGTCGTTATTAATACATCGTTATTGCCTGTAGACTGCATCAATGCCTTATGGGATTGTTGATCCATAAAGCGATCTTCAATCCACATGATTATCTTACTCATTAATATTACCTTCTTTTTGTAAAAACCATGCTTGATTCAATTTATAAAAATGTAACAAGCCAAAAGCAATTAAAGCACCTATGGCAGGACTTGCTGAAAATATAGTTACGATACCATCTCTGGCTGCATCAGTTTGTATAACATTAGCTTCATAACCGTAATAACTTAACATCCACCCTGTTAACGCACCGCCAATTGCAATACCAAATTTTAAGCTTAATAAATGTCCAGAGATACCCATTGCCATAGGTCCTGAGCCATTTTTATTCTTACCATAATCAGCAGTATCAGGAATGGTAGAAAACAAGATAGGGATAAAAATCATATGAAAAAATTGAGTCATAAAATTAATCACAAACGCAACGGATACCATATCCGCCGGTACATTGAGTAAAATAAAGTTTGTTGCGGCGACGCCCAAACAGGCAAATTTCATGAGCTTAACTTTACAGATAGTTTTGATTGCCCAACCAGTAAACAAGGCACCACATATACCACCAATCATACTGGTTGTTACAAAGGTTGATACGAGCGATTCTTGGCCAAGATAATACGTAACATAATACGGCATAACACCGCCACGCATAGCCACCGTTATTAATAAGAAAAATGTCACGCCAGCCATAACCCACCATTGGTCATTACGTAAAACGGCTAATATATCACTCTTAATGGATACTTTTTTAGTAACAACGATTACACGTTCTTTAGTAAAAGCAAAGCATGCGACAAAACAGGCTATTGCAATAATTGAAAGTACAACCATAGCTAGCGAAAACCCAAGTTGTTTATTGCCTCCACCGAAATAAGTAACCAATGGAAAAGTTAAAGCTGCAACGATAACACCACCCACTTTAGCCATAGCAAAACGCCACGCTTGAACGGATGCTCGCTCTTGTGTGTCTCGCGTTAAAATCCCGCCAAGTGCTGAATAGGGGATGTTAATAGCAGTGTAGGCCGTCATCATTAATGCGTAAGTGACATAGGCGTAAATTAATTTATTCGCTTCATTGGTCTCAGGGGTGGTGAACGCTAGCACTGCGAATATTCCGTAAGGAATAGCCATCCATAAAAGGTAAGGACGGTAACGGCCCCAACGAGAGTTAGTTCTATCGGCCAACGCCCCCATTAACGGGTCTGTAATAGCATCGAATATTCTAACGACTAGCATTAATGTGCCAGCAGCAGCGGCAGATATACCAAAAACATCGGTGTAAAAAAACATCATATAAATGATGACTACTTGAAAAACGATATTACTACCGGTATCTCCAAGTCCGTAAGCTATTTTTTCTTTTATGCTTAATTTTGACGAATTACTCATGCCATTCTTCCCTATAATTATTGTAATATGGTATTGACTAAGTTTGCATTGACTAAGTGTATATTGCTAAACGTTTATATTTAA
>Ga0308012_10001048_pt1 | contig 15379 bp, 13 predicted proteins | sample Neamet179_FD_203133 | JGI IMG/M metagenome (GOLD analysis project Ga0308012, IMG submission 203133) | Marine microbial communities from water near the shore, Antarctic Ocean - #179 | ecosystem: Environmental > Aquatic > Marine > Unclassified | place: Southern Ocean | collected 2014-07-25 | reverse complement strand
TGAGCGAAAGCTCTGAGAAGCCCGTTACGAAAGTAACGGGCTTTTTGCTTTCTGGAATTTAAATAGTACGTAGTCGGGATTTAAATCGCGCTTTGTGTATATCTTGTATGCGTAACCGCGCGAATAAATTCCCGCCTACAATGATTCACTTCATTATGGTGATTACAAAGTGTCGCCGCTTGCGTAAATCTCTGGGGTTTTCTGTATGGCACTCATGGTATATGACGGCGGGCTTTTTGCTTGCTGGAGTTTAAATAATACTTAGGCGGGATTTTAATAACGCTTGGTGAATATCTTGTATGCGTAATCGCGCGAATAAATTCCCGCCTACAATAACTTACTTCCTGCATTGATTACAAAGTATCGCAACACCCGTAAATATCAGGCTTTTCTTTGTAGCATTCATGAAATATAATGGCTGTTATTTTGCTTTCTTAGATCTATAGAATGTATCCAGGTTGGCATCGATAGTTGTTTTTCATATACAAATATATACCTCAAGTTTAGACTTTGCTTTTATATAAATTTTGTACCTCAATTCTTAGTCAATAATCTAAAAATAAATTTAATATGAGCATTTTCGGAGTTTATTTATCCCCTTATCCTTGAATTATATTCAACTTGCCCCACATCATTCTTATCAAATATTTATATCCATATTCATAGACAGGAGATGTTTCAGATGTCTGAAGCCAATCAAGTACAAAATCATCAATTTGCATCAGATAATGCAAAAATACTTCAATTAATGATCCACTCACTTTATTCAAATAAAGAAATATTTTTGCGCGAGTTAGTCTCTAATGCAGCAGATGCTGCAGATAAACTTCGTTTTAAAGCATTATCTGATAATGCCCTATATGAAAATGATGGCGACTTACGAGTTCGTGTAAGTTGTGATAAAGAAAATAATACACTAACTATCTCAGATAACGGTGTAGGCATGAACGAAGAAGATGTTATTGAACATCTTGGTACTATTGCAAAATCTGGTACAGCTGAATTCTTTTCAAAATTATCAGGTGATCAAGCTTCGGACTCACAACTTATTGGTCAATTTGGTGTTGGTTTCTACTCTGCTTTTATTGTTGCTGATAAAGTTACTGTTCGTACACGTAAAGCGGGTGATGATGCTAGTAATGGCGTTGAGTGGGTAAGTGCTGGTGAAGGTGAGTTTTCTACTGCTAAGATTAATAAATCAAACCGCGGTACTGATATCATCTTACATTTGAAAGAAGATGAATCTGAGTACGCTGATGATTGGCGCTTAAAGTCAATTGTTACTAAATACTCTGATCATATTTCTGTGTCTGTTGAAATGTTAACCGCTGAAGTGTCTGCTGTTGAAGCAATAGAAGAAACTAAAGATGACGAAGGCAATGTTACTAGTCCAGGAATTGAGGCTAAAGACGCTGTTGCCGCTTTATGGGAACCAGTAAACAAAGCAACAGCTTTATGGACCCGTGAAAAATCAGAAGTTACTGATGAAGAATACAAAGAATTTTACAAACATGTTTCTCACGATTTTGGTGATCCACTATTATGGGAACATAATAAAGTTGAAGGTAAAACAGAATATACTTCACTTTTATACGTTCCGACTAAAGCACCATTTGATATGTATAACCGTGAAAAACAAAATGGTTTAAAATTGTTTGTACAACGTGTATTTATAATGGATGACGCTGAACAGTTCATGCCAACATATCTTCGTTTTGTTAAAGGTTTATTAGACTCTAATGATTTACCATTAAATGTATCTCGTGAGATATTACAAGATAACAAAGTTACCCAAGCTATTCGTAAAGGTTGTACAAAGCGTGTTCTGAAAATGCTTGAAAAGTTAGGTAAGAAAGACGCAGATAAGTACCAAGGTTTTTGGGATGAGTTTGGTCAAGTATTAAAAGAAGGTCCTGCTGAAGATCACGCAAACAAAGAACAAGTTGCAGGTTTACTTCGTTTTGCTTCTACTAACGATGATACTACTGTTCAAAATGTTTCTTTAGCATCATATATTGAACGTATGAAAGAAGGTCAGGATAAAATCTATTTTGTTGTTGCTGACAGCTTTGAAGCGGCTAAAAATAGCCCTCATCTTGAAGTATTCCGTAAGAAGGGCATCGAAGTTTTATTAATGTCTGATCGTATCGATGAATGGTTAGTTAGCCACTTAACTGAGTTTGATGGTAAGCAGTTGCAGTCTGTTACTCGTGGTGGCCTTGATCTTGGCGATATGGATGATGCAGAAACTAAAGAAGCGCAAGAGAAACTTGAAAAAGAATATGATTCAGTTGTTAAGCGTATTAAAACAAGTTTAGAAGGGAAAGTTAAAGAAGTTAAACTTTCTCAGCGTTTAACAGACTCTCCTGCATGTATCGTTTCAGATGATGATGATATGAGTAGCCAAATGGCTAAGCTAATGGCATCTGTTGGACAAGAAGTCCCTGATACATTGCCTATCTTCGAAATTAACGGCGAACATGCACTTGTTAAGCATGTAGCTGATGAGACTGATGATGATATGTTCAATCAATGGGTTGAAGTTTTGTTTGAACAAGCAATGTTAGCTGAACGTGGTAGCTTAAAAGATCCGGCGAGCTTTGTTGCTCGCTTGAATAAGTTAATGTTAAGCTTAACGAAGTAAAGTATTTACTCTATATCGAATTTATACCGAACAGATCAATAAATGAATTCGAATAGTATAAGATAGTACTTTTGTCTTAAAAAGGAGGTTTTCAAGCATGAAAACCTCCTTTTTTGATCAATCACGCATTTCACTACTTGTTTGCAAATAGGCTAACTTGTATAGTGTCTGCCGTATTAATATAAATCGAATAAATATTACCTTTGTTCAATAGAGATTCTTCTACTATCTACTAAAGGTAATATTTATTTCAACCATCAATTTAAGGTTACACATATGCGCATTGTTTTATTAGGTGCTCCAGGCGCTGGTAAAGGCACTCAAGCACAATTTTTAATGGCTAAATTTGGTATTCCACAAATTTCTACGGGCGATATGCTTCGTGCTGCAATCAAAGCAGGCACTGATTTAGGCAAAGAAGCTAAATCAGTTATGGATGCTGGTCAATTAGTCTCTGATGAATTAATCATCGGTTTAGTAAAAGAGCGTGTAGCAGAAGACGATTGCAAACCAGGGTTTTTACTCGACGGTTTCCCTCGTACAATCCCACAAGCAGATGCAATGAAAGAAAGTGGTATTGCTGTTGACCACGTTCTTGAATTTGACGTACCTGATGAAGAGATTGTTAAACGTATGGCTGGCCGTCGAGTACATTCTGGATCTGGCCGTGTTTATCATCTAGTTTACAATCCGCCAAAAGTAGAAGGTAAAGATGATCTAACGGGTGATGATTTGTCTATTCGACCAGATGATGAAGAATCAACTGTGAAAAAGCGTTTAGCTATATATCATGAGCAAACTAAACCTTTAGTCGATTTCTATCAAGCCGAAGCTAAATCAGGTAACTGCAGTTATTTAACTGTTGATGGCACTCAAGCTGTTGAAAAAGTTAACCAGTTATTGGCTACACAATTAGCTTAAGTTGTAGTTGCCGTATAATTTAAAAAACTCGCCTAGGCGAGTTTTTTGTTTTTACATAATTGATTTAATTATCCATGCTCTTTAATCATCGCAATGTGCGGTATATTATCTTCCAGATACATATCTGATACCTGAATAAAACCATGATGTTGATAATATTGCTTTAAATGTTGTTGTGCTGAAATCTTAACGCTTTCATTAGGGAAATATTGCAGACATAAAGATAAGGCTTTAGTCATTAATTCGTGACCTAAACCACCCCCTCTCACTTGTTTAGCCGTTAGAACTCTCCCTATACTAATAAAGTCAGTGTAACTTTGACCTTTTGGTAAAATACGAAGGTAGGCAACAAGTTGTTCTGCTTGGTAACCTAATAGATGGATAGTCTCGGGATGTCTGTCTAGAGAGTCTTTATTACTATCGAGGTCGGGATAAAAACAAGTTTGTTCAACAACAAAAACATCAATACGTAACTTCAAAAGTTCATATAATTGATTAAGGGTAAGTTCAGGAAAATATTTTGTTTTCCAAATTATTTTTGTTGTCATAATTGGGAGCTTATTTAATATTTAGCATTTTTAAATGACCGTAATACTTACGAACATAGGAGTATTCTTAGATTTTTTATTAAAAATTCTTATTTAGATTTACGTAAACACATTTCAGGACAAGACAATATTCAAAATAAAAAAAGCAGTAAAGTAAAACTACTCAACTGCTTTTGTTTTTTATCATTGTAAAAAGTCATAATACAACTTCTTACTATTTAATATTTCTCAACTTAACGGATAGCTAACGCTTACTTTTTGTGACGCTTTTGTAATACTTCCATCACTTCCGATAATTCAACTTTTTGATCTTTGAGTAATACTAAGGTGTGATAAAACAAGTCTGCACATTCACCTAAAAAGTCATCTTTGGTTTCAGCAAGAGCTGCAATAACTACCTCAACGCCTTCTTCACCGACTTTTTGCGCTACTTTATTCGTACCGCGAGAAAGTAATTGGGCAGTGTAACTTTCTTCAATAGGGTCGTTAGCGCGCTTATCAACAAAACGTTCTAAGTAACTTAAAAAGTTTTGTTGGCTCACTTGCTCTTCAGGAAAACAGGAATTGGTGTTTAAATGACATGTTGGGCCATTTGGCTCAGCAGCAATTAATAAACAATCTTTGTCGCAATCAGCAAGTACTTGTTTAACGTCAAGTGTATTTCCAGAGCTTTCGCCCTTCATCCATAAACGCTGTTTTGAGCGGCTAAAGAAGGTAGCTTTTTTACTGTTTAACGTTTCTGTTAATGCTTCAGTATTCATAAAACCTTGCATTAATACTGCACCTGTTGCGGCATCTTGAATGATGGCGGGCAACAAGTTGTCCATTTTTTCCCAAGCTAGATCATTTACATTGTCTAAAGTTACAATCATGGTGTTGTCTCTAATCCTGTTCTTTCTTCTTTAAGGTCATTTTTTAAGATAGTTATTTAAGGCGATTCTTTTTAAGGTCGAATAGCGATTTTATTATCAATTAAGTACTGTTTAAGTTCGTCCATTGGAATAATGCCTTTATGGAAAACACTTGCGGCTAATGCCCCGTCAACATCGGCTTGTTGATAAACATCTTTAAAATGTATCATTTCCCCAGCACCACCTGAAGCAATTAGCGGAACGCTACATACAGCGCGAGCTTGGCGAAGTTGTTCAATGTCATAACCGTTACGTACGCCATCCTGATTCATACAGTTTAGTACAATTTCACCAGCGCCTAATTCAATAACTTTTTTAATCCAGTCAAACGTATTCCAACCTGTTTGTTGAGTACGTTTTTCGTCGCCAGTGAATTGATAAACCAGGTATTCATCAGTTTCTTTATTATAAAAGCTATCAATACCTACTACGATACACTGCTGTCCAAACACATCGGCTAAGCGAGTGATAAGTTCAGGATCGCGAAGCGCAGGAGAGTTGATGCTAATTTTGTCTGCGCCCATCATTAATATCTGTTTTGCGTCTTCTTCGCTTTTAATACCACCAGCAACACAAAATGGAATATCAATCACTTCAGCAATACGTGTAACCCAGCTTTTATCTACCACTCTGCCATCAGAGCTTGCGGTAATATCATAAAATACTAATTCGTCTGCGCCTGCTTCTGCATACTTTTGAGCAAGAGGAACTATATCACCAATTATTTCATGGTTACGAAACTGAACACCTTTAACTACTTTGCCATCTCTTACATCGAGACAAGGTATAATTCTTCTAGCTAACATTTAGCATATTCCTTACTTCACAATTCTTTTAATTGTATTTTTAATTTATATGGTTAGTTAAGTTTCAATCTAAACAAAATTGATTTAAACAAAGCCGCCAAATGATGAACGCCTGAACTTATATTTTAGAAGCGATGGCGTGAAGAGTGACGACAATGAAGTTTAAATTATTTTTGTGACGATTGAGGCCAACAAGCAATAGCTTCTTCAAGCGTAAACTTACCTTCAAGTAATGAGCGACCCAAAATAACACCACTTACGCCAGTCGGAATTAAGGCTTTAATATCATCTAAACTGCCAATGCCACCAGAGGCTTGCCAATCAATATCAGGATACTTCGCACATACCTCAGTGTATAAATCGACATTAGTACCCGTTAATGTGCCGTCTTTACTTATGTCAGTACATAATACGTGTTTAATACCCGCATCTTGATACTGTGCAAGCAAGTCTTCTAAGTTCACACCGCTGTCTTCAATCCAGCCATGTGTTGGTAATGTTTTATTGCCTTGCGCATCAATTTTAATATCTAATGCTAAAACAATTTTTTCACTGCCATATGTTTTAACCCATTGGGTAACTAGTTCAGGCTGTTTTATCGCTAAACTACCAATAACAACACGATTTGCGCCTAAGTCTAGTAACTGTTTTACGTCTTCTTCACAACGAACACCACCACCTACTTGAATAATCATTGATGGGTGGTTAACAACGGTTTTTAATGTTTCTAATTGACGTTTAGTGCTGTCTTTTGCGCCGTCTAAATCAACAAAGTGCATAACGGTTGCACCTGCGTCGGCGTATGCTTGTTGGCGGTCTTGCACTGTGTATTCGTAATTTGTTTTTTGAGCATAATCGCCCTGAAATAATCGAACTACTTGACCATTAATTAAATCAATTGCTGGGATCATCATAATTATTTTTGCTCCTGATTTTTATTTGAAAAGACAAGTTCACAAGCATCTAGCTCAAGAAAGTTTTGGATGATTTTACTGCCTAGCGCACTAGAACGCTCTGGATGAAATTGACAGCCGATAAAGTTATCTTTTGCTATAGCTGCGGAAAAGCTGCTTCCATACTCGCAACTTGCAATAGTGTATTCACTTATCGGTGCGGCGAAACTGTGTACAAAGTAAAAGTAATCACCAATTGAAATACCGTTGAAAATAGGGTGGCCACTTACTTGCGTTAGTGTGTTCCAACCCATGTGCGGTAATCTATTATTTTGTGCTTTTAACGGTTCAACGTTTGTTGGAATCAAGTTTAGGCAAGGGATTAGCTTTTCACTGTCTCCTTCAGTAGATGACTCTGTCATTAACTGCATACCCAAACAAAAGCCAAGTACAGGCTGAGTTAGGTTTTGTAAAACACTAACAAGATTCTTCGCTTTGATGTTTTCCATTGCGTGTTTAGCACTGCCAACACCTGGGAAAATAACTTTTTTAGCTTGTTTAATTAGCTCTACGTCATCAGTAATAGTTACGTCAAAGCCTAAACGCTCTACAGCAAACTTAACCGAAGATAGGTTAGCACAGCCGGTATCAACAATAACGTTTGTTGGTAAAGAACTAGCTGTTGTCATTATAACGACCCTTTCGAACTTGGCATTGCATCGCCTTCAACTTTTATTGCTTGACCTAACGCACGACCAAACACTTTAAATAAGCTCTCAACTTGGTGGTGACAATTACCTTTGCTTGTTGATAAATGTAAAGAAATTAACATTGAGTCAGCTAGTGAACGGAAAAAATGAGGAACCATCTGAGTTGACATAGTACCAACATGGTCACTGGTGAAATCTGCATCAAATTCTAACCAAGGACGCCCAGAAAGGTCTATTGCACATTCTGCTCTACATTCATCCATTGGAATAACAAAACCGAAACGATTGATACCGCGTTTATTACCTAAGGCTTCTCTTAGTGCTTGGCCTAAAGCAAGTGCGGTATCTTCTACGCTGTGATGGTCATCAATATGATAATCACCGCTAACGTTACAATCTAATTGAAATCCGCCGTGTGTCGCTATTTGATCTAACATATGATCAAAAAAGCCTAAGCCTGTGTCTATTTTACTGCCACCAGCTTTGTCTAAATTAACGGTTACCGTAATATCTGTTTCTTTAGTCGTACGCGTAACGGTTGCTATTCTTGGTTGCTCTAATTGATTAATAATTTGTTCACTAACCTGTGCCCAATTTAATGCTTCGCGATCATATTTTATACCAACAATACCCATGTTAGCAGCAAGACCCATATCAGTTTCTCTGTCACCAATAACATATGAATTAACAAAATCAACTCGACCTTGTTGTAAGTATTCACTTACCAAACCGAGCTTAGGTTTACGGCAATTACAGTTGTCTTCATCAAAGTGAGGGCAAAGTAATACGTCTTCAAAATTTATGTTTTGGGAAGAAAAAATATCCATCATTTTATCATGAGGTAAATCGAAGTCAGCTTGTGGGAAACTTTTAGTACCTAGACCATCTTGATTTGAAACCATCACTAACTTAAAGCCTTTAGATTGCAGTTTTAAAAGCTCTGCAAAAACATTAGGTTCAAATACTAGCTTCTCTAATGTATCAAGTTGCTTATCAACAATAGGCTCTTCAACCAATGTACCGTCACGGTCGATAAATAAAATTTTCTCTTGGGTCTTACTCATAAAATAAAATGCTCTTCATTATGTTTGTTACGCTACCTATATAGTGGAATAGTGCAGCATTAACGTTTACTTAAGTGATTCTAGTAGCTGCTTTAGCTGTGCGATTTCTTCTTCGCTGCCAATACTAATTCTCAAACAATTCTCAAGCTGCTGTTGCTTAGATTGATCACGAATTAAGATATTGTTATCTACTAATAGCGAAAATACTTTGTTTTTCTCATCTGAATTATTGCAGCGAAACAATACGAAATTAGCATCGCTTGGAAAAATATCAGAACACCAGTTTTGTTGCTCAAGCCATATTGCCAGTTGTGTGCGCAACTTATTAGCACTAGTTACACGTGCTTGCATAAGCTCTAAGTCATTGGTTAACGTTTGGCTAGCAATTTCAGCAATAGGGGCAGGAATTGGATAAGGCGCAATCACCTTACTTAATAAGGTTATTACGTCAACGTTGGCTAAGGTAAAACCACAACGTAAACCTGCTAAAGCAAACGCTTTTGATAAGGTTCTTAAAACAATAACGTTGTCATATTCGCTAATCAATTTAGTGTTGATTTGATCAGTATTTAACTCCTCACAGGTGTACTCAAAGTAAGCTTCATCAACCACAACCATAGCGCTGTCTTTAAATAGTTCAATCACGGCTTTAATTTGTGCTTGAGATAGCGTGTTACCTGTTGGATTACCCGGCGAGCATAAAAATACAACTTTTACTTTGCCTACCTGTGCTTTTAAACCGTCAAGATCTAATTGACATTTTGCTTCTGCGGTATCTATTAAAGGTACCTTAACAACACTTGCGCCGTGATTTTCAGCGCTAATAGCATACATGCCATAAGTAGGAGGACAAATAAGTACACTGTCTTGATAAGCACGACAAAAACTACGAATGATTAATTCAATGCCTTCATCAGCCCCACGCGTTGCCAGTATATTCTTAACCGGTAATTTACAATAGTTACTATAAGCATTTAATAACGCTTGTGGTTGAAAATCAGGGTAGCGATTAATGTTTTCGCTGTTTAACTGGTACTTACCTTGACCCGGTGCTTCATTGGCGTTTAACCATGTTTTGCTATTCGCTTGTTCGTTATCACCGCTAGCAAAGAGTCGACGAGCAGATTGATATGGCACCATATCTACTAACTCTTCTCTTGCTAGTTTACTGACTAAAGAGCATTTAACTGGCGAAGTCATTACTAACTGCCTTCTTCTAAACGAATAGTTACCGCGCGTTGGTGTGCATCTAAACCTTCAGCGTCGGTTAACTCAATAATACATTCAGATAAGCTCTGTAAACCAGCCTTGGTAATTTCTTGTACGGTATAACGACGAGAGAAATCAGCAAGTGATAAACTTGAAACAACCTTTGAGTAACCATAAGTCGGTAAAACGTGGTTAGTACCACTAGCATAATCACCTGCAGACTCTGGAGTGAACGCACCGACAAACATTGAACCCGCGTTACGTAATTTACGTAATAGTGTTGGCGCATCTTCAGTTTGAACAATTAAATGCTCAGGTCCGTATTCATTCGATACTTCAACGGCTTGTGCTAAATCTTGAGTCAAAATTAAGCGAGACTGTGTTAATGCTTCTTCAGCAATTTTACGTCGAGATAAAGTCTTAACTTGCTTCTCTAGTTCGGCTGATACTTTCAAAATAAGTGATTCACTATCAGAAAGTAATATTACTTGGCTATCAACACCGTGCTCAGCTTGTGATAACAAATCAGCTGCGATAAACGCAGGGTTTGCTTGTTCATCGGCTATAACGAGTACTTCAGAAGGACCTGCAGGCATATCAATTGCAAAACCAGCAACTTGTTGTGAAAGTTGAGTTTTTGCTTCTGTAACATAACGATTACCTGGACCAAATACTTTATTTACCGCAGGTATCGATTCAGTGCCGTAAGCGAGTGCTGCAATAGCTTGTGCTCCACCTACTGTGTATATTTCAGTAATACCGCACAGATCTGCAGCGACTAAAACTTCATTGGCCAATTGGCCATTCTTATCCGGCGGACAAACTAGCACTGTACGTTCACAGCCAGTAAGCTTAGCAGGTACCCCTAACATTAATACAGTTGATGGAAGTGGTGCAGAACCAGCTGGAATGTATAAACCAACACTCTCAATAGCTTCAGTTTTAAGCGTACACTTAACACCAGGTGTAGTTTCAACGGTAATATCAGTGGCTTTTTGTGCGCTGTGAAATGCTTCTATTTGTGTATAAGCGGTATTTATTGCTTTTAAACGTTTAGCAGACAGTGCTGATTTAGCATTGTTAACTTGTTCTGGGCTTACTAACAAAGTGGTAAGTGCAATACCATCAAATTGTTCAGTTAACTCAAAAATAGCTTTATCGCCTTGATTTTTAACTCGCGATATAATATTGGCAACTTGCGTTGATAATAAAGCGCTATCTGCTATTGCAGGTCGAGCCAGTGCTGAAGTTTTTTGTTGCGCTGAAAGCTCTTGCCAATTGATAAGTTGATTTATCATAATTATTTCTCAGTTCATTCTCTGTTTTGTATCGGTATTAAAATTGTCTGTACTTTGTAAACTCTGTTTATGAACATTCACTTAGTTCAAAGTTAGTTGTTTTAAGAACAAAGAGGCAGTATGGAGCTGACGTTAATCAGTGTGTACTTCCGATGCAGATCTTAATTCAACTAGTAAAGACGTTAGTTAATTTAGCCCATCATTTTTTCGATCGGCATAACTAAAATAGAGTGACAACCTAAAGCTTTTAACTGTTCCATGGTTTCCCAAAAGAACGTCTCTGTTGCAACTACATGCACTGCAACCATATCGTCACGGCCAGCTAGTGGTAAAACAGTAGGGGTTTCAGTACCAGGCATTAATTTGCTCACTTCAACTATTTTATCTTTTGGTGCGTGCAGCATTATATATTTGCTTTCTTTCGCTTTCATTACGCCGTGTACACGTGGTAACAATGTATCTAAAATAGCTTGTTTTTCTGAACATAAAGGATCGGCACGTTGAATCAGTGACGCTTTTGAACTAAATACTTCAGCCACTTCTTTTAAACCATTTGCTTCAAGCGTTGCACCGGTTGAAACTAAGTCACAAATACCGTCAGCTAAACCAACGCGAGGAGCTACTTCAACAGAGCCTTTTAATAAACAAAATTCAACGTTAATGCCATTAGCTTTAGCAAAACGATTTAATAATTGTGGATAAGTTGTGGCAAAACGTAAACCGTCTAAACAGGCTAAACCTGTGTATTCAAATTCTTCAGGCATGGCAATTGAAAAACGACAACCGCCAAAATCTAATGCGGTAGTACGAATGTAATCAGACGGATTACCTTTTAATTGACGATCTAGCTCTTCTTCTTCAAGCGTGTTATCACCCACAATACCTAAGTCACAAACACCGTCCATAACTAGACCAGGGATATCGCTACTGCGAACGCGCATAATCTCAATAGGCATATTACTCACATGAGCTAATAATCTTCTATCGGTCAAATTTAACTTTAATCCACAGCCTTTAAGTAATTTTTGTGTATCTTCACTAAGGCGACCTGACTTTTGCATAGCTATGCGTAAACGTGGCTCTGATGTGCTCATAATGTAATTCCTATCGTTTTAATCTTTAAATTTGTTATGTATATACGGTTTGTTTTTCGCTAATAATACGAAAACCCCCGAGAGAGTAGAGACTCTTTCGGGGGTTTAGCAATTACATTTTATTCTGTTAAGATATATTATAATGCTTCTTTTAAACCACTGAAAGGCCTATAACCCTTCAGTAATTTACTAGTAAGTAAACCTGAATGGGCTAATCGTAATGGTGGTGGTGATGTCGGCGATTCAGGTTAAAAATCATAGTTAATATATCTCTAGTAATCGTTTAGTTGGTTGCTCTAATAATAAAATTGGCAGCGAACATTTAGCAAAAAATGCAATTTATTTTAATATTGTCAACAATACTGGTTAATGGCGGTAGCTGCAAGCAATAAATGATGATTTATTATCTTGATTTGTTATATGTCACAAGCATAACGTTATTACTCTAATAGATCGTCTGCTTAGAGTTATGTTGCGTACTATTACATCGATTAAAGGTTATTCGTGTATAGTCGATAATAAGGTAAAGCAATTTAGCTATTATTAAAATATTTTAAGGTGACAGGAACCCAAAATGGATATTTTTACTACTCAGTTGACACGTGTAGTTCAGACACCTATTAAGCCGAGAAACTTAAAGGTTAAAGCTCTGCTAAAAGAAGCTGCTAACAGTAAGCTTAGTCATGACCCTGATCATCTCGAAAATCATAAGTATTATTTTATGAGAGAAGAAAACCAAAGTCATGATGAGTATCAACCTCAGCAAAGTGAACAAGCACATAAAGAGGATCACAAAGCAGAACGTTTAGTTGATGAGGTAGAAGCTAATTTAAAGGATGAACAGAAAAAAATTCCTATTGATGTAGATGAAGTCACTTATGAGAAACATGGTAGTGAAGTCAGCATTGAAATAAAAAGTGATGACGATGAGGACAATACTAAGCACTTAGATCTTTATGCTTAAGCTGTATTTCAGTATACTCTATGGTATTACTCTCATTTTATTCTCTCGTCTTACATGCCCGAAACTACACCTAAAAATATAGCTGATAATAGCGCTAATCAAGTTAGCCACGCTTTTTCTCAAGAAGGTGTTTTAGCTAAAGCCATTCAAGGCTTCTCTCCTCGTCAAGCTCAAACAGACATGGCACTTGATGTTGCGCATGCCATTGAACAGCAATCATCACTTATTGTTGAAGCAGGAACAGGTACAGGTAAAACTTTTGCGTATTTGATCCCGACCTTTTTATCACTTAACCCCAAAAAACCTAAAAAAATAGTTGTCTCAACGGGTACTAAAAATTTACAAGAACAACTATTTCATAAAGATATTCCTTTAATCAAAAAAGCACTCGCCAGTAATGCACAAGTTGCCTTATTAAAAGGGCGTTCAAACTATTTGTGTAATTACCGCTTAGCGCAATACCAAGATAGCCGTGGGCAACTTGATGCTCAAATGTTGCAAGATTTAGTTAAAGTGAAAACGTGGTCTAACGGTACGCAAAGTGGTGATATTGGTGAATTAGTTAATGTGAGCGAAGACTCGAGTATTTTCCCACTTGTGACGAGTACTTTAGATAACTGTTTAGCAAGAGACTGTCCCGATTACGAAGCATGTCATTTAGTTAGAGCCCGTCAAAAAGCGAGTGATGCTGATATTATTGTTGTTAATCATCATTTGTTTTTTGCTGACATGGCATTAAAAGATACCGGTTTTGGTGAGCTTATTCCTAAAGCACAAGTGATGATTTTTGATGAAGCTCATCAAATTGGTGATATTGCCAGTGAGTACTTTGGCGAAGCATTTTCTAGTAAGCAACTTGTTGACCTATGTACTGACGTATTACAAGTTCACCGCAGCAGTTTAACCGACGTAAAACAATTAGGCCGTGCGGCAGAAAAGTTACAAAAAACCTGCCAAGAGTTTCGTTTGCTGTTTAATTACGATCCTGAACGTGGAAATTGGCGAGAAAAAAATAAACAACCGCATTTCCAACAAAAATTTAGTGACTTAAAAACTGATTTAGACTTTCTCTATCAAGTGATAAAACTCTGTGTTTCTCGAAATGAGGCTATCGATAACTGTTTTGACCGTGCAGTAAACTTACTTGCTCAATATGATGTGATGGCAAACGTAGAAGCATACGGCATGAGTTTTTGGTATGAAACCACGCCACGAAGCGTTACCTTACATCAAACACCATTAACCGTTAGCGATAAGTTTAGTGCTGTTGTAAAAGAATCTGGAGCAGGTTGGATTTTTACTTCCGCAACGCTGGCTGTAGATAATAAGTTTGATCACTTTGCCCAGCATTTAGGTTTACAAAGCGCGAAACAACTTATGCTCGATAGCCCTTTTGATTATCAAGCGCAATCACAACTTGTAGTGCCACGTTATTTGCCCCAAGCCAATGATAAAAATCGCGCGTTAAAGCTTGCCGAGTTAGCACAGCCACTGATTAAAGCCAGTAAAGGCGCGTGTTTTATGTTGTTTACTAGCTATCGCGTTATGCATCAGGTTGCTGAAGCGTTAGGTGAAAGTATTGATAACCCTTTATTAGTACAAGGGCAAATGGCTAAGCGAAAATTACTTGAGCAGTTTATAGAAAACGACAATGCGGTTTTACTCGCAACAGCTAGTTTTTGGGAAGGTATTGATGTGCGTGGCGATAAGCTCACCTGTGTGATTATTGATAAACTGCCTTTTGCATCCCCCGATGATCCTTTATTACAAGCACGTTGTGAAGATGCAAGACGACAGGGCGGAGAGCCTTTTACTCAAATCCAATTACCTCAAGCGGTTATTGCATTAAAACAAGGGGTAGGGCGACTTATTCGTGATGTTAGCGATCGTGGTGTTATGGTTATTTGCGACGACAGGCTAGTGAATAAACCTTACGGTGAAACCTTTTTAAAAAGCTTACCTGATATGAAACGTAGCCGAGATATCAATAAAGCGGCAAAGTTTTTAGAAACCTTATATTAAGACTAATACTAACAAGATATAGGCCATAAAAAACGAGTCGCTGGACTCGTTTTTTGTTGGAGTAATATACTTTTAGCGAGAAATATCTACCATCAAGTCATCCGCTATTTGCTCTAAAGCACCAATTAAATTATCTACTGCATTTTCATCAATAGCGATTTTTGCTTTAGCTTTAAAAATATCTTGGCCACTATGCGCAGCACTATCTTGTGAACATATTAATTTTATTAAGTTACCATTTTGATTATGGATCACAGATGATACATCTTGAACTATACCTGCTCTGTCATTAGCG
>Ga0308012_10001044_pt1 | contig 15410 bp, 14 predicted proteins | sample Neamet179_FD_203133 | JGI IMG/M metagenome (GOLD analysis project Ga0308012, IMG submission 203133) | Marine microbial communities from water near the shore, Antarctic Ocean - #179 | ecosystem: Environmental > Aquatic > Marine > Unclassified | place: Southern Ocean | collected 2014-07-25 | reverse complement strand
AGGTATATCCAACAGACGAATAATTTTTTCTTTGTTTAAAAGCGTCAGAGGTTCCGCCAGCTTATAACCTTTACCAGTAACACTGTAAATGTCTAAACCGATATCCGCTAATGCCTTAATATGTTTAGCAATAGCCGTTCGACTAATATCTAGTTGCTCACCAAGTACTTGCCCTGAAACAAATTGCCCTGCCGCTAATGACTTTATTAAATGCTCTTTTACTGTTTTAGTCATGGTTGATATTACCAATAGGGTTGTTATCACTTAGCGATAAAAATGATTGCTCGCCTTGCTGAGTAATCATGCGAACTTCAGGTATTAAGGCCACTGAAAATTTTTCAGCTACGACACGTTGAATATATTTAGCCAAGCAAATAATATCGGTACCCCATTCACTTTCATAATTAACCAGTACTAAAGCCTGTTGCTGATGAACACCAACACCATTATGACGAAAGCCTTTTAAGCCGGCTTGGTCTATTAACCAACCTGCGGCTAACTTTACCTCTCCACTTGGTTGCGATTGTTTCTGTGGATTATGTTGAAAATAATGCGGTATGTTCGGGTATTTTTGTTGTAGCTGCGTAAATACATCATGACTAACAATGGGGTTTTTGAAAAAACTACCTGCATTAGGCAATTTTTTAGGATCAGGTAACTTACTGCTACGTAATGCAATCACTTTTGCCATGACTTCTTTAGCCGTGCTATTTTTTGCTAAAACATCTAAGCCTGCATAAGACAAATTGGCTTGCCATGCTTTAGAAAATTTAAAAGTAACCTGTGTAATTAAACCTTTATTGTAATTTTCTTGCTTAAATATACTATCGCGATAAGCAAAATTACAAGCCTCTTTACTTAATGACAGTATAGTTTTACTCGAAAATTCATACCACTGCACTGCCTGACAAAAATCAGCAAACTCTACACCATACGCACCAATATTTTGTACAGGGGCGGCGCCAACACTACCCGGAATAAGTGCTAAATTTTCTAACCCGTTAACACCTCTTTTTAAACAAAAACAAACTAAATCATGCCAGTTTTCTGCTGCACCAACGGTAACAATAAAGTGATCTTCTTGTTCAGAAATATCAATACCTGTAAATTTAGGCTGAATAATAATCGGCGCTTTTGCTTCAACAAAGAGAGTATTACTACCCTCACCAAGAATATAAAAATTTTCAGCAGCATTACCCGTGGCTTCATCAGTGGTAAAATCAGGTAATTGCTGTAAGTCAGCCAATGAACTGGGGAAATAAATACGCGAGCAACTCGCCTTAAAGTTAAAGCTATTGTTATTTTGTAAGGAGTAATCTTGGTTTGAATGCATAGTCACAAGAATAAAAAATGAAAGAATCATTATTGTACTGAATAATGAGACTAACACCAATTATTCAGTACGATTACTTATAACGATTACCTATGCCAATAGTAGTTATAGTGAAAGTAATATTATTATCTCGATTAGATACGTACTAATATATCATTAAGCGCTAAACGTGATTTAGGTAGTTTCGCGTTAAAATCATCTTCAGGGTGATGATAACCAATAGCTAAGGCCGTATCACATTGGTAACCTTCGAGTTCTGCACTAAATTCTTTATTAACTAAATCAATATCGATACCTTCCATTGGCGTAGAATCAATATTTAATCGCGCAAGCACATGTAAGGTATTCCCTAAAGCCAAGTACGTTTGAGCTTTAGTCCATGTACTGGTATCGCCAGATTCACTCGTATTCAGATCCGCAAAAAGGTAAACACCAAACGCAGCGTCACGGTTTTCAGGTTGTGTGCGCTTATCAATAATACCTTTATCCACTACTTTGGCATAATCGTCTCGGGTATATTTAGGGTTATAAGCAAATAGAATAACCTGATAACTATCAAATACATGCGGTTTATTATAATGATGCATGTTAGCAAAGGTGTTACTCATCCGCGTTTTGGCATCATCACTGTCTAGTACAATAAATTTCCATGGCTGAGAATTAATGGATGACGCTGATAAACGCATAGCTTCATATAATATATCAAGATCTGCCTGTGGAATTTTTCGCGTTGAATCATACTTTTTTACGGTATGACGACGAGTAAGATCTTTAATTATTGGGTGAATAGTAGAATCGATAGCGGGATTAGTCGGTAAGTCAGTCATGTGATTTAATCTTGATTAGTATAGATAGAGACATACGTTAATAGGTATAACGCTACTATTCAATTATAAAAATACCATTGAGGTAAAGTTTACTTATTTACATCGACCACAACACGACCAGTAACATTGCCTTTAGGTAGGTTAGCGGCAACTCTATCGGCTTTTGGTCGCATAACACTATCAATACCAAGTAAAGACACACCTATTAACATAAAGGACGTAACAGAAGCGGGTAAATCCATACCTTATGCTAAACCACTTGTTGCCACAGCACCGCCATAATTAATACTTGCACAAACATTGGCGAGTATCGTATTACTGACTGAAGCAATAGCGTCCTTAAAAACTATTGGTGTTTATGCTCTGGTTGTAGTGTTATTAGTCATTACGGCATTAGCTATTGTATTAAGTGTATCTGGCGGTGTTAGCGTTTATTTAAAAAAATTAGCGAGAATGTTTTTACATTCATCCGAGTTAACAAGATGAAAAAACGCTTGGCTTTCTTCATCAATGGCTTGGCGTAACGCTAATTTATTTGCTTGACGAATTAACCGTCGACTTGTCATTACTGATTCAACAGGTAAATGAGCGATTACTTGAGCAATAGCGGCAGTAGTGGCAATGAGTTCATTTGGCTGACATGTTTGATTAGTAATACCATAACCCAACGCTTGCTCGGCGTTAAAGCGCTTACCAAGTACCATTAATTCAAATGCTTTATTTTGGCCAACTTTTTGAGTGAGTAATAAGCTAGAACCTGCTTCAGGGCACAAGCCAAGCTGCGTAAAGGGCAGTTTAAAGTAACTATTAGTCGCGGCAATTACCATATCACAATGCAATAGTAATGTGGTTCCAATACCAACCGCTACACCAGCTACGCCAGCTACAAGGGGTTTAGTAAACTTGGATAGTACTTTAACAAATTCAAGGGCGGCTAATTCGCCATCAACAGAACATTGTAAAAAGTCATGCAAGTCGTTACCTGCACAGAAACAGTTTTCATTTCCTTGGATAACTAAGCAATGAATACTGGGGGTATTCTCGGCATAAGAAAAGTACTGGCAAAGTTGTTTATACATGGCATTAGTTAACGCATTTTTTTTATCAATACGGTTCAAGGTAATAGTAAATACCCCTTGTTTTTCTGTCGTTAATAGTAAATCACTCATTATTTAGCACCTATTTATACTATAGTTTTACCAATAGCGTCTGTATAAGATATAGTCAAACCATAATAGTTGTTATCACGGATGTATAGTTACAATGAAAAATAATCACTTTGAGTACTTATTAATTAGCTTTATTTTATGCTTTGGTATAATGACTAAAGCTTATGCAAACCCTGATATTACGGTGATTGATGGCTACCTGAAAGCCAGTATTCCTGGTAGCGACGTTACTGCCGCTTACATGACTATAAAAAATGCCCGTAATAATAACGTTACGTTACAAAAGGTAACCAGCGCCCTCTCTGATCGTATAGAAATTCACGAACACAGTATGTCTGATGGTATGATGCGCATGCGCAAAGTCGAGGACGTTGTCATTGAGGCAAAAAGTGAAATGTTGCTGCAACCCTCAGGCTTTCATTTGATGATTTTTTCGTTAACACAACAAATTACCGAACAAGATGTAGCGGCCTTTACACTGCATTTTTCAAATGATGTAAAAATTAATATTCAATTACCTGTTTATCGACATAACAGAGTACAATAACTTACAACCTCATTATTGGAGTGGATATGAAAACAGTATTTTCTGCAAAATCAATTACCTTAGTTTTAATCGTCCTTTTTTTTATTCTATACGGTATCAGTGTTTATTGGAGTAGTCAGCCTTCTCATATTAATATTCACGCGGAAGTAACAAAGGCTGCAAAAGCCGAAAATGCAGCGCCTGTTGTAGGTTACACCACCACAACCGCTTTAATTAAAGTCAGCGAAAAATTACTCAATAAACCGGGTGGTTATTTATCAAATGACATCATACCTCCTTCGCTTTTCTTAGATAATATGCCGGCTTGGGAATTTGGTGTATTAGAAATGATACGTGATATGGCACTTGTTATGCGTAAAGATTTTAGCCGTTCCCAATCACAATCATCGGTGAACAAATACTTACAAGATGCGCAGCCTCGTTTTAATATCGACAGTGAAAACTGGGCAATGCCCAGTGCAGAGTCTGAATATTCTGAAGCCATTAAGCAACTTTACGCCTATCGTAGTGCTTTAGTCAGTACCAACAGTAACAATAAAGCCCAGTTTTATGCGCGTGCCGATAACTTACGTGCGTACATTGAAGAAGTACAAAAACGTTTAGGTAGCTATTCTCATCGTTTAAGCTTGAGCGTAGGCCGTGACCAAGTCAATACCGATTTAGCGGGTGATAAACCTGCAGAACAATCAAGCCAAGGTCTTTATCAGCTACAACTACAAACAAGTTGGTGGAAAATAGATGATGTTTTCTATGAAGCAAGAGGTGCTACATGGGCTTTACTGCAACTACTGAAAGCCATTGAAATAGATTTTAATAGTGTTTTAGAAAACAAAAACGCTAAAATAAGCTTACAGCAAATTATACGAGAGCTCGAAGCGAGCCAAGAATCATTATGGAGCCCAATGATATTAAACGGTAGTGGCTTTGGTATTGTTGCCAACCATTCGTTAGTCATGGCAAACTATATTTCTCGCGCTAATGCCGCATTAATAGATTTAAATGAACTTTTAACCAAAGGATAGAACATGAAAAAAACTCTTTTAGCTGCCAGTGTAGCAGCGCTAATGTGTGGTACTGCACAAGCAGATACTCTATTAGGTTTATATATTGGCGGTAGTGTTTGGTCTAACGAGGCTGATGGTAGCTTTGGTGAAGGCGAAAATAATCAAGCAACTTTTCAATTTGACAATGAACAACAAGGCAGCTTCTATGTTGCATTTGAGCACCCAATCCCATTAATTCCAAACATTAAAATTGCTTCAACAACACTTGATGCAGTTGGTGGTGCTCAAATATCCAGTAGCTTTACGTTTGACAACGTAACCTATTCAGCTAACTCTACATTAGATACAACCCTTGATACTAGCTTTGTTGATTACACGCTTTATTACGAAGTATTTGATAACGACTTATTAACGTTTGACTTTGGCTTAACTGCACGTGATTTAGAGGCAAGTATTGCCGTTGTTGGTCCTTCATCATCAGGCTTGTCGAGTGAGTTAGATGTGTCTGGCATTATTCCAATGGCTTACCTCAATGCAATTGTTGGTTTACCTTTTACGGGTTTTAATATTTTTGCTGAAGCTAATTTTATTAGTTATGACGACCAAACGGTTTACGATGCCCAAGTTGGCGTGAGCTACTCTATTCTTAATAACATCGCTGTAGATTTTGATGTAACGCTTGGTTACCGCACCGTAAAAATGGAGTTGGATGATTTAGATGATTTTTACAGTGATTTAACTTTTGATGGCTTTTTTGCCGGTGCTATTGTTCATTTTTAATAGTAAGCAAAGCTAGAAAAACTGACTCTCATTAAAAAACCGTAGATAGTTTGAATATCTACGGTTTTTTATGACTTAAATAAAAGATAAATCAATGTTCAATAGGAAGAATTATCTAAGCCATTTCATTCTTTTAAAAAAGTAGCACTTAATCCGTAACTGACAAGGTTAATGGCTATTATGAGAAAAACGCACATAGCGTTTATACAAAATGCCTACTCGTTCTATATACACTTGAGTTTCTTTATACGGAGGAATTCCCCCGTACTTCTTAACCGCTCCCTCGCCTGCATTATAAGCTGCTAACGTTAACTTATTATCACCTTGGTATTTTTTCAATAAGCGCGCTAAAAACTTCACACCCCCTTTAATATTTTGCTGAGCACTCAATGCATTTTTTACGCCGAGCTCTTTTGCCGTCGCTGGCATCAATTGCATTAACCCTTGAGCCCCTTGTTTAGATAAGGCTTGTGGATCAAAATGAGACTCCGCATGAATAACCGCTCGCACCAAAGCAGGGTCAACATTATGTGTTAATGCCGCTTGATTTATATATTCTTTATAGGGTACTAAATATAATTTCGCCTTGCGCCAGTCAATCAATGAGTCCACTTTACACGCGTAGCAATCTATACGGTAATGACTAAAATCAACACCCATTGGCTCAATGTCAGAAAAAGAGGCTACGCCTGCTAAAGACTTATACGTATAAATATTGGTTGATTTCTTGTCTGTGGCATAACTTTTATTAATAAAAATCAGTAGTAAGAACATAATACTGAAGATATAACATTGAATTAATTGCTCTTTATTAATAAATATAATCCGCATTTTATCCTCTAATTCAGACCCATTTGATGGTCCCTATAACCTATTTTAAAACCTATATTCTTTTTTGGAATAAAAAATCGCTATCTATTCCTTTTGATCTGACTAAAATTTGTCTATTCTTCGCCCATCAATTGTCATGGGTGAAAATAGTTATGTTGTCAGAGCAGCACATATTAAATCAAAACACATCAAATTCAGCAAATAATAGTAGTGTATTAGACACTAATCAATTAGCGTCGCTACAACAAACTGTTGCGGGTTTATCTTCGTTACAACTTGCTTGGGCAAGTGGTTATTTAGCCGCAAAAAGCGAGCAAGGACAAAATGTTCAACTTGCACCACCAACCGCATCTGCAGTTGTCGCGGCTAAAACCTTAACAATTTTATATGCCTCACAAACAGGTAATGCTAAAGGCGTTGCCAGTAAACTTGCAGCAAGTGCTAAAGCAGCAGGCATTAATGTTGTGTTAAAAAACACAGCTGACTATAAAGCTAAATCATTAAAAAATGAAACACATTTATTAATTGTTGCAAGTACCAATGGTGAAGGTGAAGCACCTGATGACGCTATTGAGTTTCACGAATTTTTACTGGGTAAAAAAGCCCCTAAACTACCTAACTTAAGCTATAGCGTATTAGCCTTAGGCGATAGTAGTTATGAGTTTTTCTGCCAAACAGGTAAAGACTTCGACGAACGTTTACAAGCCTTAGGCGCTAAACAAGTCGCACCTCGCGTAGATTGCGATGTGGACTACGACAGCGATTGTGAAAGCTGGACATCAAGTATTGTTGAAACGTTAAAAGAAGAACTTAACCAAACAAGTGCAACTGCAGTACCCGCGGTTAATTTACCTACCGAAGGTGCTGAAAGCCAGTATTCAAAACAAAACCCATTAGTGGCGGAGTTTTCTTTAAGCCAAAAAATTACAGGGCGAGATTCTGCTAAAGATGTTCGTCATATTGAAATTGATTTAGGTGAATCTGGTTTAACTTACCAAGTTGGCGATGCACTGGGTGTATGGTTTGAAAATGACGAAGTACTCGTAAGTAAATTACTTGCTGCACTTAACTTTTCTGGTGATGAAAAAATCAGCTTAAAAGTCTCTGGTGAAGTGCAAACGTTTACTTTAAAAGACGCACTTATTAGTCAATTAGAAATTACACAAACTGCACCGTCATTTATTGAATTTTGGGCTGAGCAATCTAAAAATGAAAGCTTAGTAACCGTAGCGAGTGACAAAAACACGGCTCGTGAATTTTCTGGCGAACATCAAATTATTGATGTTGTTAGTATTGCTAAAGCTGACGTAGATGCTCAAACATTTGTTGATGCTTTACGTAAAATAACACCACGTTTATATTCAATCGCTTCAGCGCAGTCTGAAGTAGAAGAAGAAGTTCACTTAACAGTGGGTTTAGTGAGTTTTGATACTAATGGTGAATCTCGTACAGGTGGCGCTTCTGGTTTCTTAGCAAACCGTTTAGAAGAAGGTCAGAAAGTACGTGTTTTTGTTGAACATAACGATAACTTCCGTTTACCACAGTCAGACGATACGCCAGTAATCATGATTGGACCTGGTACTGGTGTTGCGCCATTTAGAGCCTTTATGCAAGAACGTGAAGCGCGTGATGCTGGTGGTGATAACTGGATGTTCTTTGGTGACCAAACGTTCACACAAGACTTTTTATACCAAGTTGAATGGCAGAACTATTTAAAATCAGGCTTATTAACACGTATGGATGTTGCATTCTCCCGTGACCAAGCTCAGAAAATTTATGTTCAAGACCGATTAAAAGAGCAAGCGAGTGAAGTATTCGCATGGTTAGAGCGTGGCGCACACCTTTATATATGTGGCGATGCTAACCGTATGGCAAAAGATGTTCACCAAACATTGGTAGAAATCATTAGCGATCACGGTAAATTAAGCACAGAACAAGCAGAAGATTACTTAAAATCACTTAGATCTAATAAGCGTTACCAGAAGGATGTTTACTAATGAGCAACGATTTAACAAAAGTTGAAAACCCTGTACTAATTGTTGAAGGTAAGCAGGCTGACAACGAGCGCTTAAAAGCCGATAGCGACTTTCTTCGCGGAACAATTCTAGAAGACTTACAAGACAGAATGACCGGTGGTTTTACTAGCGACAATTTCCAGTTGATTCGTACTCACGGTATGTACCAACAAGATGATCGTGATATTCGTGCCGAACGTCAAAAACAAAAATTAGAACCATTACATAATGTAATGCTTCGTGCGCGTTTACCTGGCGGTATTATTACTACTGACCAATGGTTAGGCATTGATAAGTTTGCTGATGATCATACCTCTTACGGCAGTATTCGTTTAACGACACGTCAAACGTTTCAATTTCACGGCGTATTAAAGCCTGATATTAAATTAATGCACCAAACACTAAACAGTATTGGTCTTGATTCAATTGCCACCGCAGGTGATGTTAACCGTAACGTACTTTGTACGTCTAACCCTGTTGAGTCTGAATTACATCAAGAAGCGTACGAGTGGGCAATAAAGTTAAGTGAACATTTGCTTCCTAAGACTCGTGCTTATGCTGAAATTTGGTTAGACGAAGAACGCGTTGAAACAACTGAAGATGAAGTAGTTGAACCTATTTTAGGCAGTAACTACTTACCACGTAAATTTAAAACAACCGTCGTTATTCCACCCAATAACGATATCGATCTTCATGCGAACGATTTAAATTTTGTTGCGATCAGTGAAGACGGAAAATTAATTGGTTTTAACGTACTTGTTGGTGGTGGTTTAGCCATGACTCATGGAGACAATGCTACCTACCCACGTTGTGCTGACGACTTTGGTTTTATTCCGAAAGAACATGCCTTAGATGTTGCTGCTGCCGTAGTGACTACACAGCGTGATTGGGGTAACCGTGTTAACCGTAAAAATGCAAAAACTAAATACACATTAGACCGTGTTGGTGCTGATGCTTTTAGAGCAGAAGTTGAAGACCGTGCCGGTATTAAATTTGAAGATTCTCGTCCATACGAATTTACTCATCGTGGCGATAGCTTCGGTTGGGTTGCAGGTATTGATGGTAAAGAGCACTTAACTTTATTTATTGAAAATGGTCGTATTCTTGATTTAGATGGCGTTCCTACGGGTAACAAAGCTTTAAAAACAGGTATGTCAAAAATTGCCCAAATTCATAAAGGCGATTTCCGTTTAACAGCAAACCAAAACCTTATTGTTGCGGGTGTAGCGCCTGCAGATAAAGCGGCTATTGAAAAACTTGCCCGTGACCATGGTTTAATTAGCGATAAAGTATCTAATCAACGTATGAGTTCAATGGCCTGTGTTGCGTTCCCAACATGTCCATTAGCTATGGCTGAAGCTGAGCGTTATTTACCCGGTTTAGTGGATGATGTTGAAGCTATCTTTGAAAAAAATGGCCTGAAAGACGAAAGCATTATTTTACGTGTAACCGGTTGTCCAAACGGTTGTGGCCGAGCCATGCTTGCTGAAATAGGCTTAGTCGGTAAAGGTCCTGGTAAATACAACATGTACCTTGGTAGTGATTTAGCCGGTACTCGTGTACCTAAACTTTACAAAGAAAATGTTGATGAAGCCGGTGTGTTAAGCGAAATTGATACACTAAGTGCTCGTTGGGCTGCAGAGCGTAACGAAGGTGAAGCTTTCGGTGATTTTGTTATCCGTGCTGGCATTGTTGAACAAGTCATCGTAAGTTTTAGAGATTTTCACCATGCTTAATAACGCAACCCATGTTGCAGAGATGAGCAAAGACAAAGGTGCTGATAGCGCCTTTGAACTTGCCTTCCCTAACCCCTTATTAGGTGAATGGAACCTGTCTTTAGAAAAGCAGACAGCACAAGCTCGTACAGAGTGGGCAATGGAAAACTTACCCGGTGCGTTTGTTTTATCGTCTAGCTTTGGTATCCAGTCGGCAGTGATGTTGCACTTGTTAACCCAAGTAAATAGCGATATACCTGTACTTATTACTGATACAGGTCATTTATTCCCTGAAACTTACCGTTTTATTGAACAAATGACCGAGCGCTTAAACTTAAACTTAAAAGTTTACCAAGCTAACGAAAGTGCTGCGTGGCAAATGGCTAAATATGGTGAAGAGTGGGCATCTACTGATGAAGCGCTTAAAGCCTATAATCGTCGTAATAAAGTTGAGCCATTAGAACGAGGTTTATCTGACCTTAACGCTAGTACATGGTTCTCTGGTGTACGTCGTCAACAATCTGTACATCGTCAAGGTTTAGGCGTTGTTGGTACATTACGTGGACGCTATAAAGTGCATCCGATTATTGATTGGAGCAACAAAGACGTTCATGAGTACCTGACTAAACATAACTTACCTTACCATCCACTTTGGGATGAAGGCTATGTATCTCTGGGTGACATACACAGTACTAAACCACTCACACTAGGAATGACTGAAGAAGAAACACGCTTTGGTGGTGGTCAACGTGAATGTGGTTTACACACTGACGGTGATGGTATTTAATTACCCTGTTAATTTATTTTTTTAACCGTAAAAATAAAAAGCTAAAAGAATCACTCTTTTAGCTTTTTTTGTACTGATGTCACTCCGCACCATGTACACCAATTCTATTAAATTATTGCTCACTTATACTGGCGAAAATAAGCTGAAGCTAAGCTTCTCGCAATCCTATTAGCCAGCATCACTCAATTAAGCGCCTCACTTTAATTTATTTTCTTACGCACAATAAGATCAAATTTAATAGAGCGGATATTATCAACATCATCTTCGAAATCTCTAATCGAAGATCTACCATTTTTTCAATTTAAACTCGCCTAGCCACGTTAGCTACCACAAACTCTATATTTCTGGTAATTAGTTAATAAGTTTACAGCTTTTTTAGTTTCTCTAACTTAGCCCTAATAATAACTATTCCTATATTTTAGCCATAAGTATAAATGTAATTCGAAATGATTACATAGATACCAAGTGAGTAGACCATACGCTCACATGCTTTATAGATTTGCTACAGGATATATTATTGTTGATAAATTGACGCAGTAATTTTACTGAGCTTGATACGCTAATTATTGTTAATGCACTAAAGTGTTAATAAAAAAATTCCATATACAAGCTTGTCTTCTATAGTGAAATATTTACTATTCTTATTTCTTTCGAATTAGCTATACCTGTTACGATTCAAATCAGAGCTCTTGAGTGATTTAAATTCACGACATATTTTTTATTCATAGGTACCGCACCTTAAAAAATGAAAATATAAAATGATTTACTGATATGTATTCAAATGACTATTTTTAAACGCTTACGTCCATCATTGTCCATTTTGATAAAGGATCCGCTCTTTCAATCAATAACTTACTTTCAAGCTTTTAAATTCTCGATAAAACTTATATCTTCAGATGTAATGGGTATAAACTGAATTTATTCAGTGATTAAGTACCTTAGACCTTAAGTTAATTAATCATAACCATAGTGTTAATTAAATGTCACACTTCTTTACACTTCCAATAAACAAACAATAATAATAAACACAAACCCTTGTTTTATATAGATATATTATACTGGCTCATTTTTTGCTTATAATAATGGTAGCTCTAACTGTTAATTTATTCATAAAGGAAGTGAAATGAAATTTAGTTTAAAAGTACCAATGATGTTATCTATGTTAGTTGTAGGCTCAGCTAATGCGGCTGTTATTATAACTGATGGCAATGTTAGTCTTGGTGTTAATAATTTAGGTCAATTAAATGTAAATGGTGGTGTAGCTGATGTAGGCGGTGAAACTGGCGTTGGTGTACGTTGGTTAGATGATGGCCTTCAATATGAATCGACTGCTCAAGGTTGTGACTGTGAAGGCTGGGGGGTATCAACTAACGGAATAAGCGGCTATGCTAACAACTCTTCAGGCACCTCTGGTTTGTCATTAATAGATTTCTCTTCTTCGGCAACTAGTGCTACTTCTGTAGTTAATATGAATGATGACTTAACCATTACTCATGATTTTTCTCTATCTGCTTCAGATAACTTATACCGTGTATCCGTAACCATTGAGAATACCTCTGGTGCTGATATTTCTGACTTATTATATCGTCGTACTATGGATTGGGATACTTCACCAACACCATTCAATGAATTTGTAAGCATTGGTGGAACAGCTGCTGCATCTGCTGTAATTGGAGCGACAGACGATGGTTTTTGTAGTTCAAATCCGTTAAGCGGTTGTGGAACTGTGACTTCTGGTGCAAGTGGTGACTTTACTGCTGCAGGCCCAGCCGATCATGGTGCAAACTTTGATTTCAACTTTGGTGGGTTAACTGCTGGCGAAAGTTATAATTTTGATATTTTCTTTGGTGGTGCTGCCAATGTAGATGATGCCTTTTCTGCACTTGGAGCAGTAGGTGCAGAAGTATACTCATTTGGTTGGTCAGGCCTTGATGTTGATCAAGATGGTTTTGCAGACGATATGACCGGTAGAATAACACCAACGTATATTTTTGGTTTCTCAGGTGTTGGTGGTGAGGCTCTTCCTCCTACTGATATTCCTGAACCAGTATCAATTGCATTGTTTAGTCTAGCACTAATGGGCTTAGCAGGTCGTCGTAAGCTTTCTAAATAAATATTATTAATAATTTATGATGAAAAACTTATAATATAATAAGTAAATATATTAAAAAAGACACACATTTGTGTCTTTTTTTTTGTGATAGAATAACAAAAAATAAACTTAAGTAACCATAACAACTTAAATTTTAAGGGAAAAATTAAATGATAAATAGATCTATGCTTTGTATTCTATTAACAAGTTTTACTAGTTTAATTTCAATAAACGCTACAGCCGTTGAGCAAGAAATATTTGATGATTGGGCATTAAAGTGTCAACAGTCTTGTTATATATATCAAGGCATGAAGTCAAAAAACCAAAATACTATTTTCTCTCTTCAAGTATCAAAAGTGAGTAATGAGATAGTAGCTATGCAGCTAAACTTTCCATTAGGTTTATACATTCCAGCTGGCATAGGTATCGCTTTGGGTGACTTTAAAAAAAGTATCCCGTTAACCACCTGCTTACCAATTGGATGTCGTGCTCTTTTAGTCTTGAATGATGAAATAAAGGGACAGATAGAAAGGAGTAATAAAGTTAAAGTACGTTTTTTTACCACACAGAGCCAAGAAAAAGAAATCAGCTTCTCTTTAAAAGGTTTTCAGAACGCATTTAATGCCATGAACAAAAAATAGAAAGGCATTGTATAATATTGACTATAGTTGGGTTCATTACATATTATAGTGCTAATACCTCTCTCATAACCTTATTTGAAAGCTTAGTTATGATTGAGAGGCTTTTTTCTATCCAGAGGCCTTATATTAACAACTCCCACTATAATTTATAATATAGTGCTGAATTGATTTTATATAATTTATCTCTATGCCTTCTCTATTGAAAAACACTGTACTTGTTTAATATCTTCGGCATCAATCGCTAACATCACTAATCGATCAATTCCTAAAGCTACGCCTGAGCATTGTGGTAAACCATGAGATAACGCGGCGATGAAACGCTTGTCTATCGGTCTTTCCGGTAGACCTTGCGCTTGTCTTTTACTATTATCTTCTTGAAAGCGTTTTAACTGCTCATTAGCGTCGGTTAGTTCATTAAACCCGTTAGCTAATTCTATGCCTTGGTAATAACATTCAAATCGCTCAGCCACTCGTGAGTCATCTTCACTGATTTTGGCTAGTGATGCTTGAGCAATAGGAAAGTTATAAATGAATTGTGGCTCATTGATACCAATTGTTGGCTCTATTATTTCAGTAAAGATAAACTGCAATAACTGATCTGTATCGCCGCTTTCAATCAACCAATCTGCTGACTTTTCATGCTGTGTTAATAACTCACATAACTCATTAAAAGTTGCGGTAAGAGGGTCTATAGCGACAGTTTTAATGAATATATCTTGATAACTCGTTAATAAAGGCTCATTACACGCTAAAACAGACTTTAATAGTTCTACCACCTCAGACATCAAGTCGAACTGGTTAAAGCCAATACGGTACCACTCAAGCATTGTAAACTCAGGATTATGGTATCTACCGAACTCTTCATGTCGATAAGCTTTTGCTATTTGATAAATACAGCCGTAACCAGAAGCAAGTAAGCGCTTCATGTGGTATTCAGGAGAGGTTTGTAGGTATAACGTATCCGATTCGTCTATTGATGATTCAGCTAGAAAATTATATTCACAGGTTAGCGCATCGAGATAAACATCGGTCACTGTGCCTTGTGATAATGCAGGGGTTTCTACTTCTAATACATTACGAACGTTAAAGAACTCTCTGACAGTAGCAATTACAGCTGCACGCTTTTGTGCATTTTCCCATGACATAGATGGTTGCCAGTTCATATAAAACCTTTTGTGATTATTAGTGGATAAGAAAATAGATTCCCGATCAGATACTTTGGAAATGACGAACGAGATAGTGATAGTACCATCAGATTTCCGACTAGACACTTCTGAAATTACTGGGATATGATAACATTGGATTTCCGATCAGACACTTTGGGAATGACGGTTGCTGTGCTTGTAGCCTTCCCCTTACTTTAATTTGTCTTTATCTTTGTCTGTCTTACAAGATCAAAAAAGGTCGCAGAAGCGACCTTTTTTCATAGTAATTATTTCTAATCATCTATTTGTAGTTATTCAACAGATTAACAAGGCGTGGACACGGAGTTGACGTAAGTCAATGAGTATCCGCAACGATGTTAATCCTAAGAAAATTACAAATTAAGCGATGATTTTAGAAACAACACCAGCACCAACAGTACGACCACCTTCACGGATAGCGAAGCGTAAACCTTCGTCCATCGCTACTGGGTTGATTAGCTCAACAACAAACTTCAAGTTGTCGC
>Ga0308012_10001042_pt1 | contig 15432 bp, 10 predicted proteins | sample Neamet179_FD_203133 | JGI IMG/M metagenome (GOLD analysis project Ga0308012, IMG submission 203133) | Marine microbial communities from water near the shore, Antarctic Ocean - #179 | ecosystem: Environmental > Aquatic > Marine > Unclassified | place: Southern Ocean | collected 2014-07-25 | reverse complement strand
GCTGGCTAAAATAAACCAAGACTTCGTTACTCTCAATCCCAATAGCCAGCTATTGGTCAATCGAGCGCTTTGTCTTAATATATTTTTCCTTCGCACAACAAGATCACAAACTTAATCAAACTGGTATTATTATAAATTAAGTTAAATAAAGAATTAGAGAACGTTAATGAATCGATTAAAAGCAGCAAGTTTAATTACCGCAGTAAAAACTCCTTATACTGACAAAGGAGAAGTTTGTTTAAAAACGTATGACTTCTTAATAGAAAAACAAATTGCTGCTGGCGTAGATGGCATAATAGTGGGTGGTACTACTGGCGAAGGGCATTTACTTAGCTGGGAAGAACATTTAATGCTTATTGCGCATTGCGTAAATAACTTTAGTGATAAATTAATTATTGTGGGTAATACCGGCAGTAATAATACACGTGAAGCGATAAAAGCGACAGAAAACGGTTTTGCAATGGGTATGGATGCAGCACTACAAATTAACCCATATTATGGCCGTACTTCAACTAAAGGCGTTATTGAGCATTTTAAATGTGTGCTTGAAATTGGTCCTGCCTATATTTACAACGTGCCAGGTCGAACAGGGCAAGATTTAACACCTGAAATTATCGAACCTTTATCTACGCATAAAAACTTTATTGGCGTTAAAGAGTGTGCCGGTAATGATCGTATTGCTTATTACGAGAAACGAGGCATTGCTTGTTGGTCAGGTAATGATGATGAAAGTTTTGTTGGTCGTCATGAACATGGATCACATGGTGTTATTTCTGTAACGTCTAATATTATTCCTGGCTTGATGCGTCAATTAATGAATAAAGACTATTCAGAGAGTGAGCAAGCAAAAGTAGTCAAATTAAATGACAGTTTGCAAGATGCAATGAATTGGTTGTTTTGTGAGCCTAACCCTATTGCCATTAATACGGCATTGATGATGACGAATGCCGTTCCAAAAGTATTCCGTTTACCTTATCAAGCATTGTCGCTAGAACAACGCGAGGAAGGGCTTGAATTTTTGAAAGCTATTCCTACTAAAGAGTTAGTTGGCGATAGTTTGTCACTACTTGACGATAGCGATTTTCATTACTGTATTTAAACTAGTGCATTTAAACTACCGCATTTAATCCGCAGATAACTTTTAGCAATACCTGAAACTAAAACTTTAAAGCCTCAGTATTAAGTTATGTATTAAGTTAACTGGGGCTTTAATGTTTCTGGTAGTTCAAAAAAACGTTCTTTTTGTGTGTTGCCATTATCATTTGTTGGCGAAGTCTCATTGCCTAATGTTTTTTCCGTTGAAAGTGGGCAAATAAAACGCAAGCTGACCGCACAAAGCTGTAAATTTAATTGTTCTGTCACATCAGCGATACCATGTAACCTATCCCCTACAACAGGCATATCAATACTTGCCGCGTGTATGCGTATTTGATGTTTTCTGCCACTGTCTATTTTTACTTTGATTAATGATCGTTTCGACTGTTCATCATAAGCTAAACAAGTAAAAGTACTTCGTGCTTTTTTACCATCAACATCACCTTCAATAAACTCTGGCTGAGTTCTTTGACTATGATTACCATGAACAATTATTTGATAAATTTTTTCTAATTGATGATGTTCAAACATTGCCGATAATGCCTTAGCAGCCTTTTTAGTATGCGCAATAAGTATTAATCCTGTCGCAGCTCTGTCTAACCGATGAACAATAAATGCAGGGCGCTCATCAGGTAAGTTTTGTTGAGCGAAACGCGCAATAGTACAATGATCACTCCATTTCGAACCTTGAGATAACATCCCATAAGGCTTATACCACACGCTGTAATCGATAAGGTCTTCAATCAACAGTGCAGTGGGTACTGATGTGGCTAGCACTTCGCTATTGTAATAAAAATGAAGTTCATCACCTGTCGTTAGTTGTTTTTTAACGCGGCGTAGTCTTTGTGTTTGTTTCTTATTTTTAGAGGGCGTTAACCATAATGCGCCTTTACTAATAGCTTTTTTTAAGTCCGCATTTGATAGTTGAATATTTTTTTGCTTTGAATATTTTTCTAATAATGAAATAGCCGTGGTATTTGCGTTTTCAGCGCTGATTTCTTCAGTCAGTAGAATATGCCATTCAAACGTTATATTTTTTTGTGGTAAGGTTTGCTCTAACGTTGGAGTGATAATGTTTGAAGCGTTTAAATCTACTGACATATTGTTAAGCGGCTAACGAGGACTTTGTACTTATTTTACTAGGTTTATTGCCTTAGCAAAGCTAAAATGAATATATTGATAGCATATATTGAATAAAAGATGCTTTAAAGGCTTTTTAAAGCGACTTACCCCCCATTTAAATAAGAATTGAGAGTAACTATGTCACGCGATTTAACACTTTTCCCTGAAGATGAAATAGGTAATACCCTTTGGCAAATGCAAGAAACAGCTGAAGATCTTTCAATAGAACGTGAAATTGAATTTTCTATGCTTTTTCCAAGTAAAGAATTAGCTCTTAAATTTGGTCAAATATTATTAGAAAATAACCAAAAATTATCATTTACTCCGTTCGAGGGAGATGAAGCGTTAACGTGGGAAATAACAGCCTACCCATTCATGCTAGCAAGTCATGAAAACATTATTAGCTATCAAGAATTATTAGTAGCCAGTGGTGAGCCGTTGGAAGGTCAATTTAATGGTGTGTTTTTTATTAGCTAATTTAGCTTTAAATTTGTATCTTAAATTTGTAAATAAGCACTTATGATTTTAACTGATATTAATCTCATAAGTGCTAGTACCAGAATCATTAGTTCAGGACATTTATGAGTATCGATCTTAAACAATTTGCAGCCTTACAAAAGGCGAGCAAAGAATCCTTTTTTGAACAGAAGAAGTTAGTTAAACAAGTGATGTCTGGTAAAACGGTATTATGTGATACCTGTAAACAGCCTTTGAAATTATATACCCCCGAGCAGAATGAACTTACCGGCATACGCTGTGCTAAAAACTGTACTGATATATCGTTAGATTTTGCTTAAGTAAACTTCACTTAATGTAATTTATACCCGCTACCATTCAAAGTGCGTGATTTCAGTGGGAATTAAAATGTCTTTAGGCAAGGTAAATAATTTAAACATAGTCATTCTATGTTTTGATTATTTACCGCCGCTTAAAGTCATTTTAAACCCATCGTAGAAGCGCTTGAGCAATATCACTTCTTCGTTGCTCTATAACCATTCCTTAATCACAGCGCCTTGAATTCAAATCGCTCCAGCACTCTGAAACCTGCATCTTGAATGATAACGGGTATATAATCACTTAAGAAAAATCAATTAACCCAAGTCATAATATTTTTTAATATAAGTTAAAAGCTCATTCCAACGTTGATGCCATAGACATTACCCGATGTTCTCGAATCACTCGTGTCTAAGTAGCGCCGTATATAAGGTGTTATTTGAAAATTTACAATATTAAACTCTACACCAAACTCTGGATAAACGGCGGTAGCAAAATTATCAACACAACCATCGTAAAGCTCTTCGTCACTTGTACAGTGTTGTGTTTTTCCAATAAAAAATCCTAAACCGAGATATGGATTGATTAATTGACCTGTATGTACAAAGAAAAATCCTGAAAAGCCAAAATATGTTTCATTCTTTTCATAACTTTTATAACTTCCATCCATTTTATAATTTTTATAATTTCCACTCGTGTTATATATATCAGAAAAAATAATATCCTTTTGATAGCTAGAACTATTATTAATGTGATCTAAATAAGAATATTCATTACTTTCATAAACTTCAATAGTGTTATTTCCCCCCGAATATAAGGCAACACTTGCTCGTAATCCAAAGTAATCGCTTCGATCTGACATTGATAATTCGAGACCAGAACGTTCTCCTTCAGACTCATTAAACGCACCAATAGAGTATATAGTTTCATCTTGATTTGCTTGAGATACAGTAGAAAAAGCGAATGTAGCCGTTAATAAATATAATTTAACTAAGTTTTTAACTAGGTTTTTAATTAAGTTTTTAACTAAGTAATGCATAATTCCATTTCGCATAAAGTGATTGATGTACAATTGATTAGATGGTTTAGAGCGAGTAAGTTCAAATTATTTAGGTTGAAAGCGTAGTAATTTGAGAATAAAAAACCCGATACAGTATCGGGTTTTTAATATAGATCATTAAGCTTTATTTTTGAGCGTTATCTTGAAGGTAATTACGCCAAATCAAAGGAAAAGCACGGAGCTGACGTTAGTCAGTGAGTACTTTTGACGCATGAGTTGGCGTTAATTAGCAAAAAGATCACCCAAGCACTTAACCGATGAAAGCACGCGCGTTACGGAACATACGAACCCACGGTGAATCTTCACCCCAGCTATCTGGATGCCATGAGTTAGCAACCGTTCTAAACACACGTTCAGGATGCGGCATCATGATTGTTACGCGACCATCAGTTGTAGTTAATGACGTAATACCATCTACCGACCCGTTAGGATTAGCAGGGTAAGTTTCAGTAACGTTACCGTAGTTATTTACAAAACGCATTGACACTGTGCCGGAGTTGTTCGCTGCATCAATTGCTTCATCAGATTTAAACTCAGCATGACCTTCACCATGTGAAACCGCAATCGGCATACGTGAGCCAGCCATACCTTTAAACAATACCGAAGGGCTTTCTTGAATTTCAACTAATGAGAAGCGTGCTTCAAAACGTTCAGATTTGTTTTGTACAAAATGAGGCCAATGTTCAGAGCCAGGGATGATTTCTTTTAAGTTAGATAACATCTGACAACCGTTACACACACCTAGCGTGAATGTATTTTCACGTTCGAAGAAAGCTTTAAACATGGCGCGTGCATTAGCGTTGAATAAAATTGATTTTGCCCAACCTTCGCCAGCACCTAATACGTCACCGTATGAGAAACCACCACAAGCAACTAAGCCATTAAAATCAGCTAAGTCTGTTCTGCCTGATAATATGTCAGACATATGCACATCAATGGCTACAAAACCGGCTCTATCAAATGAAGCTGCCATTTCAACGTGCGAGTTAACACCTTGCTCACGTAAAATAGCTATACGTGGATTAGTTGCCGCTTGCCCATCTTTAGCAACATCTCTAATAATAAGATCAGCAACAATGTCTTCATTAATATCAAAAGTAAGTTCAGTGTTTAAGCCTGGATCTTCGGTATCAAATTTAACATCGTGTTCTTGTTGTGCGCATTCTGGGTTATCACGAAGCGACTGCATTCTATAAGTCGTTTGTGCCCACGTTGTACGGTAATAAGTACGAGAGTTTTCTAGTACTACTTCACCATCACGACTAAAGCGGATAGTATCTTCATTGTTAAGTGTACCAATATCAGTACTACAATCTAAGATGCCATGTTCAGCTAAAACAGCATTAACTGCTTCAATGTTACTAGCTAGTACTTGAATAACACCGCCTAACTCTTCATTAAATAACGTTGCTAAGTCATCGCTTGCACCGTTAGATATTTTGCTGATATCAATATCAACACCGGTATGACCGGCAAAAGCCATTTCAGTTACCGTAGTAAATAAACCACCGTCTGAAATATCATGGTAAGCGGTAACTTTTTCAGCACGTACAAGTGTTTGCATCGCGTTGAAGAAACCTTTTAATACCTCAGGGCTATCAACATCAGGTGTTTCGCTACCAAGTTGTTTATAAACTTGTGCTAAACATGAACCACCTAAACGTTTTTTACCTTGAGATAAATCGATAGCGATAAGACGTGTTTCGCCTTTATCAGTACGAAGCTCAGGTGTAACCGTTTTACGAATATCTTCAACAACACCAAAAGCGGTAATGATTAACGACATTGGTGACGTTACTGACTTCTCTACACCGTCTTCTTGCCATTGTGTGCGCATCGACATAGAGTCTTTACCAACCGGGATAGTTAATCCAAGGGCAGGGCAAAGTTCTTCACCAATGGCTTTAACTGCTTCGTAAAGACCAGCATCTTCACCCGGATGGCCCGCAGGTGACATCCAGTTTGCAGAAAGCTTAATGCGGTTTAATCTATCACCGTCAGAACCAGCAATATCAGTACCGGCAATGTTAGTTAATGATTCAGCTACTGCCAAACGAGCAGAAGCGCCAAAGTTTAATAAGGCAACAGGTGTACGCTCACCTAATGACATGGCTTCACCGTGGTAAGAATCAAGTGCTGAAGCAGTAACACCACAATCAGCAACAGGAACCTGCCAAGGGCCAACCATTTGATCACGATTAACCATACCGGTTACGCTTCGATCGCCAATAGTAATTAAGAAAGTTTTTTCAGCAACGGTTGGTAAGCTTAATATTCTGTCTGCTGCATCAGTTAATGACACATTGCTTAAATCTAATGAATCACCTTGAGTTGTTGCTGTTTTAACGTCTTTAAATATTTTAGGGGTTTTACCTAATAATACTTCTAGTGGTAAATCAATAGGTGTATTAAGTTTTTCATTATCACTGAAGTGTTCATCAGTAACCGTTAAGTGTAGTTCTTCAGTCGCACGACCAACAACAGCATACGGAGCGCGTTCACGTGCACATATTTGCTCAAAAACTGCTAAATTTTTATCTGATACGGCAATAACATAACGCTCTTGAGATTCGTTACACCAAATCTCATGAGGCGCCATACTGCGTTCATCATTTGGTACTTTACGTAGTTCAAAAATACCACCACGACCACCATCAGCAACTAATTCAGGGAACGCATTAGATAAACCACCAGCACCAACATCATGGATGAAAGCGATTGGGTTTTCTTCACCTAACTGCCAACATTTATCAATAACTTCTTGGCAACGACGTTCCATTTCTGGGTTTTCACGTTGAACAGAGGCGAAGTCTAAATTCTCAGCTGATTGACCTGACGCCATTGATGAAGCAGCACCGCCACCTAAACCAATGTTCATGGCAGGGCCACCAAGTGCGATTAAGTTAGCGCCAACTATAATTTCACGTTTTTGTACATGTTCATCACGAATGTTACCTAAACCACCAGCAAGCATAATAGGCTTGTGGTAACCACGAACTTCAACACCGTTAAACGAGTTTACTTCTTCTTCGTAAGTACGGAAGTAACCTAAAATAGCAGGGCGACCAAATTCATTGTTAAATGCAGCGCCACCTAATGGACCTTCCACCATGATGTCGAATGCTGTAACAATACGGCTTGGCTTGCCAAAATCTGTTTCCCAAGGTTGTACAAATTCAGGAATACGTAAGTTAGACACAGAAAAACCCACTAAACCTGCTTTAGGTTTTGAGCCAATACCAGTAGCGCCTTCATCACGAATTTCACCACCTGAGCCAGTTGCTGCACCAGGGTAAGGTGAAATAGCTGTAGGATGGTTATGTGTTTCAACTTTCATTAAGATTTGAATATCTTCGTGATTGTAGCCATAAACATTCGTTTCAGGATTTGGGAAGAAACGACCGCCTTTATTACCTACCATTACGGCAGCATTATCACTATAAGCACTAAGTACATAGTCACTGTTTAGTTCGTGCGTATTACGGATCATTTTAAACAAAGATTTTTCTTGTTCAACGCCGTCAATCGTCCAGGCAGCGTTAAATATTTTATGACGACAATGCTCTGAGTTTGCTTGAGCAAACATATACAGTTCAATGTCGTGAGGGTTACGGCCAAGCTTAGTGAAGTTTTCAAATAAGTAGTTAACTTCATCGTCTGCTAAGGCTAAACCTAATTCAATGTTAGCGTTTACTAAAGCTGTTTTACCGCCGTTTTCAATATCAATTGCGGTTAATTCACCTGGCTCACTGCTCGTAAATAATTTACTTGCTTGGTCAAAGTCATTAAAAACACTTTCCATCATACGGTCGTGTAATAAAGTGTTTACTTGTACTTCTTGCTCAGAAGTTAATGTTACGCCTTCATTTATTGATACGTAATAAGCAATACCACGTTCTAAGCGAACAACTTTATTCAAACCACAATTATGCGCTATATCAGTAGACTTTGATGACCAAGGAGAAATAGTGCCCGGACGAGGGGTCACTAATAAAAACAAACCAGCAGGTTGATGTTCTTCAATAGTTGGGCCGTAAGTAAGTAATTGCTGTAAAACATTCTCTTCGCTTGTACTTAATGCTTCATTAAGGTTAGCGAAATGGGCAAATTCAGCATAAATATCATTTACAGGCAGTTGTAACTCTTCACATTGAGCTAATAATTTTTTAACTCTGAAGTCAGAAAGTGCTGGAGCGCCACGAAGGTTTTTAATTAATGTCGTCTTAGGCATCGTCATAGGGTAAATCACCAAGTTTGTGTAAGGTTTTGATTCGCTTTTATCTGCTTAATTGTCCGTATATTAAACATTAAAAGATAACCGAAAATTTCGCGCGTATTATAATTGAAAATGTACCCTTTGTTAATGGAAAAATGAAGTAAAAGCCCCGTAAAAAGAGAATAAATAAATTAACTTAGGTGTTAACTAAAAAATGCTTGGATAATAACCCAATACACGACACAATTGAGGGTATGAATAAATACTTTCCTTTTTCAATAAAACATACATTTCCTGATGAGTTAGTGGTTAAATTAGCTATGATTTCATTAGTTATTTTTCTTTCTACGTTGTTAAGTGCTTGTAATGAAAAGAGTGAATCATCCAGTTTAACTCGCATTATAGATCGCGGCTATATCAATGTAGGGACTATTTTCGGTCCAACAAATTATCACAGTACAGCAGATGGCTTTGAAGGTTTTGAATACGAATTAGCTAAAAAATATGCTGATTCAATTAGCGTTGAATTACGTATTGTTCCCAGTTATAGCCTTGATGAGCTTTTTATAAAATTAAATACCGGTGAAGTTGACGTGCTTGCTGCCGGTTTATCAATTACTGAAAAAAGAAAACAACGTTTTCGTTTTGCCCCCGCGTATCAATCCATTAGTCAAAAGCTAGTATTCAAGCAAGGTAACGTAAGACCAAGAGATGTTGATGATATTACGGGCTCGTTAATGGTGATGTCTGGGTCAAGTTATGTCGAAAATCTTGAATCGTTAAAACAAGTACACAGTAAACTAGCTTGGCAAGAAACAACCGAGTTTGATAGTGAAGAATTATTGGGTAAAGTACTCAATGGCGAGATAGATTACACTATTATTGACAGTCATAGTTTAGCCATTAATCGTCGTTATTATCCTGAAATTAGTATTGGCTTTAGTATTAAAGAGCCTGAGAAATTAGCTTGGATGGTAAGTGAAAATAGTCAGGATGATATTCTAGCAAGCCTGATTGAATTTTTTGGCACGGTTCATCACGATGGTACTTTGCTAGCGTTAGATGATAAATATTACGGACATGTAGAAGAGTTTAATTACGTAGAAACGAGAACTTTTATTAAAGAAGTTCTCGTTACGCTACCTAAATATCAAGTTTTTTTTGAAAAGTATGCACAAGAGCTTGATTGGCGTTTATTAGCCGCAATTAGTTATCAAGAATCACACTGGAACCCTAAAGCGCGTTCGTACACGGGTGTTCGTGGCATGATGATGCTTACCTTAAACACAGCAAAGCAAATGGGTATAAAAAACCGTTTGGATACAGAGCAGAGTATTAAAGGTGGGGCAAAATACTTCAAGCGAATGATTGCTAAAATGCCCGATAGAATTCCAAGCCCTGATCGTATTTGGTTTGCTTTAGCGTCTTATAATATTGGTTTTGGCCATTTAAACGATGCAAGAATAATCACACAGCGTCAAGGTGGTGATCCTGACCGTTGGGTAGAAGTTAAAACCCGTTTACCTTTATTACAACAGAAAAAATATTATAAAAACACAAAGTACGGTTATGCACGAGGCGAAGAGCCCGTTCAATATGTTGATAATATTCGTCGTTATTACGATACGTTAACGTGGTTAGATGATAAATTCCAAGAAAAAATGATTGCACTAGCACTAGAAGAAAATATGTTAGAAGAACAAACGTTATTAGATAAAAAGGCGTCAGAGGTAGTTGTTAATGAAAATACTATCGAAAAAAAGAATGAATAAGGTAATAAATGGCCTGATCAAACCTAATACCAATTGTAATTAGGTTTGTGTTCTTGTTGTGCGAAGGAAAAATAAATCAGAACAAGGCGCTCAATTGAGCGATAGCTGATTATTGGGATTGAGAGTAACGCAGATATGAATTATTTTAACCCACACAAGTCATCAGTAATTTAATAAAATTGGTATTACTTTAATATTAATGAAATTGGTTATTAGATGTCATAAAACTGTCATTTTAACAGGCTATAGTTGATAGGTTCTTAAAACAAACTTTGTATTAGGATTAACCCTTAACTTTCGACCTATGGAAATAACTCTCATGAAAAAATCATTAAAAAGTAATCAACGTAAAAAACTATTAAACCGTCAGCATAATAAGATGACTTCGCGCAGACTATCCCACTTTAACCTTGCATCGGGCGCCGTCACAGGGTCACAAGACGTTAATATTGTTAACCAATAATAATTGCCGTCTCGTCGAGTTTAGCTGGTTCTTTATCAATTAATTGAAATTGATTAAAACCAATGACAATGATGTCTTCATGGTCTAATTGCTGGCGTGCTACTTTTCGCCCATTTAATTCAGTCCCATTAGTACTCTCTAAATCTTCTAAATAAGTAATTAATTGTCCTTCAATAAAAGGGTTTGGCCCTGTTATTAAGCGTGCATGCTTGGAACTGACCGCACCATCTTTTATTTGAATATCATTATCTGCTGAACGACCTATTGATAATGTACCCTTTGTTAGTTCCCATTTATTAATGATCACATCTTCAACACTTAAGGCTAAATAAGCCATAAAAAACTCCTGAATTATTATCTTGTTATATTATTATTATATTATTTTTGCACAATTTAATTTATTTGGCGAAACGGAGTAAACCTATCGTGAGATTATCTCTGCTGCTATTTGAAATTGCTTTATTTACCATATTATCACACACATCGTCATTCATAGATAATTGAGACAAAAATAGGATGATCTCCTGATCCGTTAAATAATCATGTAATCCGTCGGTTGATAGCATAATGACATCACCATTGTTTATCGGTATTGTTTTTGTATCAACGGATATTTGTTCTCGAACACCAATGGCTTGAGAAAGTAAGTTTTTAGTATTGGCATTTTTTGCTGTTTCTGCCGAAATAGCCCCTTTGTTGACTAACTCTTGCAACATGGTGTGATCTACTGTTTCTTGTACGAGTTCATTGTTTTTTAGTGAGTAGGCACGGGAATCACCCACCCAACCAATATGGCATTCTTTGTCATCTACAATAAGTAAAACACCCGTAGTGCCCATACCATGTTGTTCACTATTAACTTTTGCGGATTGAAGAATAGCTAAGTTTGCAGTGTTAAGCTGATCAATAATCCAGTTTTTCCAATTAGAGTGTTTGGTAAGTGAAGTTTTATTACATGCTTGCTCTATATGGTCAACGAGCATGGTGCTAGCAACTTCGCCAGCATTATGACCACCCATACCGTCTGCAATTATCATCCATGTGATACCTAGTGCTGTATTAGCACCGTAACGGATAGCATCTTCATTGTTGTCTCTAATTGCGCCCTGATGGCACAGGGATTTAATGTGATAATTCATATGCGTTGCCTGTTGAGTCTCGTCATCGTTTTACTTGGCTAAATGGTATTAGCTCGCTGTGATTTTAAAATCACGTTTTAAGGCATTGACCAAAGCCAATTTAAATTCAGCCATTGATTGGTAACGCTTGTCTATATCTTTATGCATGGCTTTATTAGTAATTCGTAGAGCGCTTGCGGGTAATTTACTGTTGTGCTGGTTTACTGCAATAGGCTTCGCTTTTGTTATTTGATAAGCAACGGTAGCGATTGACTCACCTTCAAACGGTAAATTACCAGTAAGCAATTGATAAAAAGTTACGCCTAAACTGAAAATATCACTACGACCATCAACCTTCAAGCCCAATATTTGCTCTGGTGACATGTAGTAAGGGCTACCCATAATAACTCCAGTACGGGTTTTACTATGATCACTAACATAGGCGATGCCAAAGTCGGTAACGGTAACTTTGAGTAAATCATCATCATAAATAATGTTGCCAGGTTTGATATCTCGATGGACCACATTTTGTTTATGTGCATAATCTAACGCATCAGTTATCTGAATTAATAATTGATAAATTAAAGGAGGAGGTAAGGTGTGCCCTATTTGTGTAAATAGAGATAATGGTGCACCGGTGAGTAAATCCATGGCGATATAACCTAGGTTATTTTCTTCACCTACATCATATATTGTTACTATGTTGGAATGACTTAAGCCGCCTGCAGTTTGTGCTTCTCTAAAGAACCGTTCCTTAGCTTCACCAAATTCAGGTGAGTCAATATCATCACTTAGTTGTAAGGTTTTTATAGCAACATGACGGTTTATTTTAGGGTCTACACCTTGATATACGATACCCATAGCGCCTTTACCTAAAATACCTTCTACTTGGTAACGACCAAAGTTTTCAGCGGATAAATGATGTTTTATTTGAGCTTGGCTTGGTTTTTGTGTATCAACGATGACAAGCGTTTGCTCTAGATCTTCAACCGGCATAGAGGTCTTTTTGGGTTTTGTCACTAGGGGTGGCACGCTAGAAGCCTTTTCTAGTGTAGCGGTGGCTGCAGGTGAAAAATTTTGTGGCGATTTATATACTTGCTTACTTTTAACGATAGACTTCTTTTTTACAACAACCGCGGGAGGAAGAAAAGAAGGGCGTTTACTTTTTCCAGCTTGATGGTTTACGGCAGTTGAAACTAAATTCACTTCTTTGTGGTAGCCTAATAGTAAACACCATGTTCCTGTAATAGTCAGTAATACAGGCAATATTTCAAGCCACTGCTGCTGATTAAACATAAAAAATTGTAAAACAAAAAGTATAAAAACATAGGTTACTATACTTGTGAATTGTTGTTTAAAAGAGAAATATTGGATGAACCATAGGGAAGCGAAACCTATCGCGCCTAAAACCCAACATAATAGAAGGGTGAGGAAGCTTTGTGATAAATAATTATTTTTAGTTAAGTTAATAAGTAAGGGTTTAACGAGTTCATCACGGTGAAATATTTTATCGGTAATAATGATGACTTTATACTGGGGTTTAGGTGAGGATGTCGCCGTATTACTGTATTGCTGATTAATAAATTGATTTACCGACGTTAGGCGCTTTCGCCCGTTATCATTATTGCCTACGTTATAACGGTATAAGGTATTATCGTTAAAGTTATATTGAACAAGGTTATAAGCGTTTCCTGTGGTGAATACGTCACCCAAAAAGCCGAGGGAGAACTTTTCAGGACCCAAGGTTCTTTGTGTATTGCTTAAACTCAGCTGCCAGTGTTGATTGAGGATAAGTTCATTATGTAAACTTAATTGTTTTAAAACTTCACCGGGCAAAGTGAGGTATGTTTTATCTTGTTGTTGCCAAACTAAAGGAAAGCTCTGTCGTTCATTAAGTAATAGGGGGGTAAAAATAAAGTAGGGTGAGTCAATCGCTGAGTATTTTTTATTGTCTGTGAAGCGAAACCAATTTAGCCCACTTGAAAACATCATAGAAGATTTTAATTTCAGTGGTGTTGCTGATAGTAGATTGTTTGCGTCGATTACTATTTTATTGTTTCTAGGTTTTTTAGATAAGTACCGCTTAAATTTCTTTATAAACGTTTTTGATTGGTTACCTAATAATACTATTTGGCTGTTCGGCTGAAATGATAATAGGGCGCTAATATCCAACACATCATCTTCTTCAAATGACGAATACACAGTTAATACATCTGTTTCTGCTAAGAATCTAATTTTATTAGATAGTATTTTTTCTGGTGCTACTTTTTCAAGTAAACTGATATTTACCTGATTAACTTGATTTAAGCCGCCAGCAGATACAGTATAATAAATAGCTCCCCAAAAGAGTAAAATGAGGTAAAACCAACCCGTTCGATGAATGGGCAGAATACGATTGATCATGTGACGTTGTGACCTTTAGCTATTTATATATTGTTATTATTATGTTGCTAGGTTTGTATTAAACCTTAATGCGATAAGTTTATCAAATTTAAGATAATGAATCTGACCCGTTATAGGAAGTTTATTCTGTTAATGCTTTTTTTAGCGAAGTTTCAAGAGCTTTGTAACCTAATTTCATTGCTTGGAATAAGGCTTTCGCCTTCACTTGATCAGGATCCCCCTTTTTGACATAGTGATTAAAATCTTTTGTGTATTGCAATAATTCTTCGGCACTCAAGTTAGCCGACATTCCTTGTATTTTGTGGCTAATATCATGTTGTAGTTTGTTGTCACATTGCTCAATGGCATTTGATAATTCGCTAAGCTGTTTTGGGGTATCTTCTAAAAACAACTCAATAAGTTTTTTCTGAATCACGCTATTATTATTTAAGCGTTTACTAAAAGCCGCTCTCTCCCAAACATTTAATTTTTCACTGTTATCACTGTTATCGCTTTCAGAAACCGTTTCACCAGTATCTTTCGATGATTGGGAGAGCAAAGGGGCCTTACCTATAGTACTAGCTGAAGTCTCCGCCTTACTGCTTGGATTTTTAAGGGGGACTTCTAATTGAGTTTTAGCCGTTGAAATATTATTAATTATTTTCGGACGGTTAAAATACAGTGCTAATTTTTCTTTGATTTTTGCCGGTTCAATAGGTTTGCTTAGGTAGTCTGTCATACCCGAGGCTAAACATTTTTCTCTGTCTCCTTTCATTGCGTTCGCGGTCATGGCAATGATCGTAACTTCTTTATTCTCATCTCCAGCGTAACCGTTACGGATAGCCTTTGTTGCCTCATATCCATCCATTTCAGGCATCTGGCAGTCCATCAAAATAATATTGTAAGGCTGATTGCCTTTTGCATTTTTGAGCTGCGCTAAAGCTTCCAAGCCATTAACGGCAATATCAGGAATAATGTTAAATTCAGCGAGAATATGATAAGCAACTTCTTGATTAATACGGTTATCCTCAACCAGTAATACTCGACATTGACTAAAGTCATTACTGCTGTGAGTTATGTCGGTGTTGAACGTGTCAACATTTTCAATAGCCGCGTATTCATTATCTTCATTATCTTCGTTATCTCGAATCAGTGACTTTGACTCTGTCAATGAGTGAGTCGTTGGTAGTGGTAAGTCTTCTGATAAATCAACGTCTTCTGACAAACATAAATGTAAGGTTTTAAATAAATCTTTAGTAATAGCAGGTTTCGGAAAAGAGGCTGAAAAACCTAACGATTTAAAATAACTGGCATCACCTCGAGCAGACATTGAAGTCATCATGACTAACTTTATATTTTTTAACTGGGTATTATTTTTAATATTTTTACCTATGCCGATACCATCTATGTGAGGCATATACATATCAATA
>Ga0308012_10001040_pt1 | contig 15456 bp, 15 predicted proteins | sample Neamet179_FD_203133 | JGI IMG/M metagenome (GOLD analysis project Ga0308012, IMG submission 203133) | Marine microbial communities from water near the shore, Antarctic Ocean - #179 | ecosystem: Environmental > Aquatic > Marine > Unclassified | place: Southern Ocean | collected 2014-07-25 | reverse complement strand
ATAATTTGATAGCAATGTATTCTTTGATTTATATTAATTCCATCGTTATTTGATGGAGGATCCTGTGTTCTATTGTCTAATAATTGTTTCAACTCCTTTTAATTCTTAATAAAAACTTCGGGTTTACTATTTTTAAACTAGACAAATATAGTAAAAATGCGTATCGTCTTCCCCCATTATAGTAGCGATAATACTTAGTCTTTATATAAAATAAAACATTGTGTAACTAGCCTTTAATTTTTTGAAACGAGAAAAAACTAGATATGTCAATCGTCAAAGATTATTACAAATTATAATATAATTTATTCGTAAGTTAAAAGACAATAAATATGGATGTTAGAGTGAAATATGAATAACCAAGCTAAGCCAGTAATATTGAATGACAACGTATTGAAAAAGGGATGTAATGGTTTTAGTTATCAAGTATAGCCTTTTATTGGTAGTTACTATATGTCTATACAAGTCTACAGTAAGTTATGCTTCACCGTGGTTAGAAACTAACGATCCTTTTATTCGTGCAGATCTACAATTATTAGCCGATGCCGGTTTAATAGAAGCCCCGATAAACCATTATCCACTGCGCTGGTCTACGTTTGGTGACGATGTAAAAGATAAACAAGCAAAGCCTGTTACTTATATATCAAAAGACCATATCAAATACATGTTAATGAACGCTAAAACACAGCGTAGTAAAAATATGAATAAAGCTATTTTAGGTAATTCAGTACCTGTTAATACAGGCTTTGGGCAAAGTAATAAGAATGAATGGGGTGTGTATGCTAGTAATGAGCAAACATTCGAAGGTTTTTCATTTCGTATTAACTCGTTATACAGTAAAGAAATTACCACTTCAGGCTCTGAAAATAATATTCTATGGGATGGTTCATATCTAGCACTAAATGCTGGGCAATGGTTGTTTACCGTAGGAGTTATTGATCGTTGGTGGGGGCCTAGTTGGCAACATAACTTAAGTATTGGAAATTATGGAAAAGCTAACCCGTCTGTTTCAGTTAATTACTTAGGTGATAAGTTACCATTGTTAGGTTACTGGAGTGCTGAAACTGTTATTGAATTTTTAACTGGAGATGATAAATACCTTTCATCTACCCGAGTGATGATTAAGCCATTACAGTATATAGAGTTAAGTGCAACATACCAAACTACAGAAAAAAATAAAACTACTACAGCCCTTTTAAGGGATACTCTTAACGAACGTAAGTTTAATTATGGTATAGATGGTCGTTTATCTTTGCCGCAGATCTTTAATGTATATCATGGCTTATTTTTGTCTTATCAATCAATTAATGATCAAACAACCGCAAGTGCGAATATAATAGGCTGGGACGGTCAGGTTGCGTTTTATGATAACAGTATGCGACTTGTGGTAGAGAAACAAACGATTAAAAATGACGACACTTCGATCGATCTTAATAATAGCTCAACCTATACAGGGCCTTTTATAATGAACAGCGTACAGTGGGGGAATAGCTCATCTGTCGCCCTATATTTACAGTTTATTAATGATCATAAAATGAGCTTGATTTATCGAAACTCAAACCAAGAGCAAACTATACAGTTAGATTATCGTATTCCGTTAGCAAAAGGGCAATGGCATATAGGGTTTGGTCAAACCAATAAAGAATTGAACAGCATTGTGACTAAAGAAAAAAATAGCTTAGGTGAGAGTAGTAATGATAATAAAATTAATATTTGGAGTGGCTATGAACTTCGTTTTTAAATGTCAGAAATGGTTTTTATTCTCCTGAAATAATTCTTTAAAGTAAAATTAAAGTTACGTTATCAATAACGTAATTAAGCGTAAATTGAATATTAAGTGGTGAAACCCAAATATGTCTAAATGTATATTAAAAAATATAACGAAAAAAATTGCATTAGCTAGTTTATGTCTACCGTTTTCGTTAGTGGCACAAACACCAACTAGCACACAAATGGCACAATTTAAAAGTCTGCCTAAAGCACAACAAGAACAACTGGCTAAACAATATGGTTACGACCTTAATACCATGGCTCCCTTAAACAAGGCGACAGAGAAAGTTCAAAGAAAGTCACAAAAGCCAAGAAAAATAGTTAAATCTGTTGAGTACGATTTAGATATGGATGAAAACCAGTTAACGCCTTATGGTTATGATGTTTTAGCAGGTAGTCCAGACAGTTTCATCATGTCAGATGATTTTCCTGTCCCTAACGATTACTTAATTGGTCCTGGCGACGAACTTAAAATTGAAATATATGGTAAAGAAAACCGAGAAGTCACTTTAGCTGTTTCACGTGAAGGGGTAGTGAATATTCCATCACTAGGGCCGGTGAATGCATCAGGTCTCACCTTCAGTGAATTTCGTACATTGATGATAAAATCAATCAAAAATAAAGTAATCGGTGTAGAGGTTATCGTAAGCATGGGTAGTATGCGAATGATGCAAGTCTATATTGTCGGTGAAAGTAATCAGCCAGGGGCGTATAACGTATCGGGTATTACCACCATAACTCAAGCGCTTATTGCATCAGGCGGAGTTAAAAAGAGTGGTAGTTTACGTAACATTCAACTTAAACGGAAAGGTAAAGTTATTACGACACTCGATATGTATGAGTTGTTATTAAAAGGTAATACCCTAAACGACATACGTATCGAAGGTGGTGATACTTTGTTCATTCCCACTATTAATAAAACAGTAAGTATTGGCGGTGCGATACAACGTCCTGCAATTTATGAGTTTACCCAACCAATAAAATTAATCGATCTAATTAATATTGCGGGTGGTACAGATATTACCGCTTATCTATCAAAAATATCAGTCCAACGTATTACCAGTAATGGTAAAACTATTGAGACAGTCGATTTAACTACGTCTTCGGGTAAAAACTTTGTTATAAAAGATGGCGATGAGATTCAAATAGCCAAGTTAAAAGACAGTACTGAAAGTGGTATTAGTATCCGCGGTACGGTAGCACGTCAAGGTGGTTATGAGTTTACTGTAGGCATGAAAGTGTCCGACTTACTAACCTCTGTCAGTAGCGACTTAATGGTATCAACGGATCTTGAATATGCGCTTATCGTACGGGAAATTAACGCTAAACGTGATATCAGTGTGCTGCAATTTAACTTAGGGAAAGCTATCTCATCGCCGCTGTCATCAGACAATATTAAGTTACAAGACAGAGACCAAATTTTCGTATTCTCAAATAGTTTAGATGTTGATTTTTGGTTAGGTATTAAAGACAAAACTGCAGAAGACTTAAAAAATGAAAGTAAAAGTCAAGTAAATGAAGATGTACTTACGCAAAATAGTATTATTAATAATTCAGAAAAAATAATGCTAGACGCAGATACCGGTGCAGAAATTGAGAGTTCAGAAGTAATAAAGAGTGATAATACCTTAACAGCTTCTGAGTTATCAGACACGGTTCTGTTAAATATAAGAGAGAAGCAATTAAGACCCATATTAACACGTTTGAAAAAACAAGCTTCTTTAACTAGTCCTGTTCAAATTGTTGATATTTCAGGTGATGTAATATATCCAGGAAGCTATCCGCTAACTTTGAATGCCAATATAAACACATTATTAAGTGCTAGTGGTGGTTTATTAGAATCAGCATATATTGAACGAGCTGAGTTATCTCGTATAAGTTATGAAAATAATGCGTTAGCGATTACTAGAAAACACATTTCATTGAGTAACGATAATAATAAAAGAAGATTAATATCGTTAAAAGCTAAAGACCGTTTAAATATTTTAACTAAACCTGGTTGGACTGATGAGTATTCGGTAAGTTTACAAGGTGAAGTACTTTTCCCCGGCACTTATACGTTTAAACGCGGTGCAACTATTTTCGATATTTTAAAGCGTGCAGGAGGGTTAACCCAGTTTGCTGATAGAGATGGAGCTGTTTTTTCTCGGGAAAAATTAAAAAAACGTGAACAAGTTCAGATGGAGTTTTTACAAAATCAACTTAAACAACAAATAACGGGTATGGCACTACGTACTAATAGTACATCGACAAGTTCACCCACAGAATCTATGGGCTTAGTTGAGGAGTTAGGTAATCTTAAACCTATGGGTCGTATGGTCATTAACTTACCAAAAATACTAGAAGGGGATAAAACCTTCGATATTGTATTAGCTGATGGTGATAAATTATACATTCAGGAAAAAGACGATGTGACTTCTATCGTGGGTGAAGTGCAATTTACATCGTCTCATACCTTTAACCCTCATGAAGACGTTAATGATTATATTACCTTAGCAGGGGGCATGAGAGAGCAAGCTGATAGCGATAAAATTTATGTTGTTCGTGCGAATGGTTCAGTTTTTGTACCGAATAATTCGTTTTGGTTTAGTCGTAAGAGCGAAGCACTACGCCCTGGAGATACAATCATTGTACCACTAGACATAAACTACCAAGATGGTTTAACTACTATAGCCACAGCAACCCAAATTGTTTACCAATTAGGTGTCGCTTGGAGCGCAATACAAAATTAGCTTCCGCTTCATGAAAAATAACGAATAGAGGCAACTCATATTAGTCATAAAGAGTGAGTGATATAGCCATAACTAATATAACGATTAGTATATAGATATAATAGTGATACAACCACATAGGTTACCAATGAGCACACAAAAGCAAAATAATATCGAATCTAAAATGAATAACCAGAGCTTAGAGAAATCACAAGTGCTATATCAAACAGCACTCGCTGATGATGAAATAGATCTTAAAGAACTGTTTTTAGTTATTTGGCAGGGAAAATGGTTAATTATACTGTTAACCAGCCTATTTGCAGTTGGTGGTGTTTTTTATGCTTTATCTCAAGCCAACACTTATAAAGCTGAAGTACTCGTAGCGCCAGCTCAAAAAGAGAGTGGCGGCGGGTTAGGTGGACAGTTAGGAGGCCTTGCTTCACTTGCGGGTGTGAATTTAGGTGGCGGAGAAGGTGGTGTTAAAGTCGAAGCCTTAGCTGTTTTACAATCACGTCAATTTATTAATAATTTCATCAACAAACACGATTTATTAGTGCCATTAATGGCTTCTAAAAAGTGGGCCAAAGCAATAAAAGTATGGGATGAAGAAAAGCAAGGTTGGAATGAAGCCCCTGCAAAAAATATTATGGATAATGAGTTATATAACGTGGAAAAAAATGAATGGGTGATTGATTTAGAGTCACGCTTAAGTTTAAAGCCAACGTTGTGGGAAGCCAATAAAGCATTTAAAAAAATTATTAACGTCTCTGAGGATAAAGATAGTGGCATGGTAACCATAGCTATTACCCATCACTCACCTATTATTGCGTATCAATGGGCAAACTTATTAGTGCTTGAAATAAACGCTTGGATGAAGAACAAAAAACTCACTGAAACAGATAAAAATATTGGTTACTTAAAAGAAAAACTAGAGGAAACTGCTATTGCCGAAGTACGTATGTTGTTTTTTCAAATGGTAGAAGAACAACTTAAAAATAAAATGTTAGCCGAAGTACAAGATGAGTTTGTATTTAAAGTAATAGATCCAGCCGTAATCGCTGAAGAAAAATCAGGACCTAAACGCGCGTTAATTTGCGTACTTGCTACGTTACTCGGTGGTATGTTTGGTGTGTTTATCGTATTAATACGTCATTTCATCAATAAACCAGAAGATGAAAAGTAAGTCCTTGGTATAAAGTAGCATCATCTTATTTATTTAAAAAAAGTAAAAATACCACAGAGGACACCGAGACGCTTTACGCTACACCGAGAAGTAATAAAAGCACTTACTCGGTGTAGCGTAAAGCGTCTCGGTGTCCTCTGTGGTGAATATTGTATGTTACATAATTTATTTCTCATGATTTTCTCTCTGTAAAAAACTTTATTAAACTACCGCTTACCAATACCAAGCTTTAAGCGTAAAATACTTATCCATTACTATATAAATTATAATATAAGTGTATGACATGGAAATGGTTGAAAAAATAATTGCCAAAATCTGTAAAGATGCATCAACAAATGATGACATTGAAGTAATCTGGCTTTATGGTTCACAAGCCAAAGGAACCGCACACGAACAAAGTGATATTGATATTGCAATCGCATATAAAAACTTTAACTTAAGTGACATAGATCGAAAATTACGTCCCCAAGAGTTCGCTTTAATTTTATCAGATCTGTTAAATTTATCAGATGAGAAGTTATCGATAGTTGATATTAATATTGTCCCCGTATATTTATCATTCAATATTGTTGAATATGGTCAAGTGATATATTGTAAAAATAAAATAAGAGAATTCAAAGAAATACAACGAATATATAGCCAGTTCGAATTTGAAATAATAGCGTCTAAAAATATGAATGATAGGATTTTGATGTAATGATTGATCACGGATTAAAACTTTATTTAACAGAAGTCACTTTTCATGTCGATGAGTATAGCCTCGAATTAAAAGAATTAAGTGAGTTACCTACTATAAATAATAGGGATTATCGAGCGGCAGAGCGTTTGTTACAATTGATAACTGAAGTTTCTATCGGTTTGGCAAAACACTGGCTCAAATCTATAAGAAAAGAAACAGGAAGCAATGCTTATCAAGCTTTTGTTGGTTTAGAAGATGTGAATATACTTTCTGAAATAGAACTTTCAGAATGGCGTAAAATAATAGGACTACGGAATTCTTTAGTCCATGACTACTTAAATGTAGACAAAAAGATTATTAAGCTAATCATAAAAGATGAAAAATATCAGACCTTGATACTATTTTGTCAAAAGGCGATTAACGCACTGAATAATCAATAATTTCAGTTAGGCACTCGAAAATTCCTTAGTTAAAACCTTCTGGCTTTGACTCAAATGTCTGACAATGGTAATTATGTTTTTTCTAATATTTATTCATCGAAAACGAAACGAACCAATCAAAAATCACGTGATACAGGTAAGTTCACAACGAGCAACCGTCATGCCCGAAGTCTCTAATCGCGCATCCATGTTCGGTTACTTTAAACAACGACGGACCTAAAGCACTAATAATTTACACTCATTATTTCCTCTTTGTAAAAACTCTCCTGCCCATTTCATCCAAATCAGTATTTTTTAAAATTAAAATTCTATTATACTTAATTAAAATTAGTTAAGATAAACAGATGATTAAATCCAGTAAAAATAAGGTGCTAGACACCGTTTCACTATTAGCGAGTGATAATCCAGAGATTGAAATCCTATGGCTTTACGGCTCTAGAGCAAGAAATAAAGCTACAGAAAAAAGTGATTACGACCTAGCCGTTTGTTTTAAAAATTACATTGAAGACCCAATAGATAGACGCTTAAGGCCCGAGTTATTGGCTTTAGCTTGGCAAAAAAAACTAGGTATATCCTTATCAATCGTTGATTTTAACCAAGCACCCTTGCCTTTAGCCTATACGATAGTACAAGATAATTTTTTACTATTCTCATCAAATCAATATCGACATATGGTAGAGGAACAAAGAGTCATGTCTAAATGGGAAATAGATTACCAATATCACAGGAAACACTATGCTTGAAAACTATGTTGATGCTATTCAAGAACATGTAAGTGAATGTATTGAAGATTTAGACAGTCTCAATGCGCTATTAAAAGAACGTTCATGGACAAGAGTGGAAAGAAAAGGAGCTGAGCGGCTACTGCAAGTTTTAGTTGAAGCATGTATAGGGCTTGCTAAACATTGGCTAAAACAACAAGGTAAGGTTTTACCAAGCGACGCATATTCTGTTTTTGAAAAATTAACTGATCTGCAACTTATTTCCCCCGACAACACCATAGAATGGCAAAGGGTTATTGGAATGAGAAATGCCATAGTACACGACTACCTTAATTTAGATGAAAAAGTTATCAAAGCAGTAATAGTGAATAAAATGTACATAACACTTCAACAGTTTACGATAAAAGTAAGTAGGGAGTTAAATTAACTTTCTACTGATGACTGACTCAGTGCAGCGCAAGTGCCTCTGTGTCCTCGGTGGTAAGAATATCTATTGCTCTTACCTCATTTACTTCTCATTATTTCCTTTTTGTGAATATTCCCTATAATTTTGTATTTCCATTAATTATCTCCAATCAAATTCAATAATAATTTTACTCGAATCAATAAATTACTTATGTTAAATTGAATCAAATTTATTCGGTATCAGGCTTTGGGTTTTTGTAACCTATTGAAATAAGATATCTGTAATAAATACCTAACTAATACCGAGTAAAAAGTACAAAATATGTTACCTACAGAAACTTTTAAAACTATTATTAAATCTACACCTCTAGTGTCGATTGACCTTATCGTAAGAAACCCTGAAGGGAATGTTCTGCTTGGTAAGCGCACTAACCGTCCAGCACAAGGTTTTTGGTTTGTGCCTGGTGGGCAAATACTTAAAGATGAAAGTTTTGAGCAAGCTTTTAATCGACTTGTTAATATTGAATTAGGTTTATCAAATCAACAAGTCACTTTTCTCGGAACTTACCAGCATTTTTATGAAGATAACTTTTCAACAGATGCATTCAGCACGCACTATGTCGTACTTGCTTATGAAATGAATGTAATGCTTGATATTGGCTCATTGCCTATCGAACAACACAATGAATACCGTTGGTTTAACGAAGAAGAGATATTAACCAGTGATAGTGTTCACAAACATACAAAATGGTATTTTCAAGTAAATAAACAGTCAGACGTTAATTGCTTGAAACCAAATAAATAGTAATAAAAGTATTAAAAGCTATCACCCTATCTAACGATTCTTAAGTTCAAATAGAATGCACCCAGGGTTTGTAATGTGATAAAGGATATGACCAAAGATATGAACGATGAGATACAAAAAAAGCACCAAAAACGTTGGCAACAAAGATTTCAAAATTTTGATCGTGCTTTTTTGCTTTTAGAAACAGCGATAAAAATCCCTACGCCATCAGTTGTTGAAAGGGCAGGTATGATACAGTTTTTTGAAATGTCATTTGAACTTGGCTGGAAAGTACTAAAAGACTATCTAGAGGATGGAGGCTATATAGTGAAAAGCCCTCGTGAAGCAATTAAATTAGCTTTTCAACAAGGTATTGTTGTGAACGGAGAACAATGGTTACAAGCTCTTAGTGATAGAAACCTAACAGTTCATATTTATAATGAAACGCAAGCGGAGTTAATTGAAGTGCATATCCGCAATGATTACTATCCGCTTCTCAGTAGTTTAAAAAATACGTTACTAAACGAATTACATGATTAACAAAAAAAATAATGCAGAGCAAACCGGCTTAACCGATGTCACACTTAAAAAAATAAGACATGTATTGAGTCAATTTCCTGAAATTCAGAGAGTATGCATTTTTGGTTCAAGAGCCAAAGGAACCTATAAGCCAGGTTCTGATATTGATATTGCACTTTTTGGTGAGAAAATATCATCAAACACGCTAAGAGAAGTTATTCATCAACTCAATGAAGAAACAACAATGCCTTATTTTTTTGATATCGTACGCTATGAAAATATCAATAATGAGGCTTTAGTCGCTCATATAAATGAGTTTGGCCTATATTTATAATCTAATAGCCTCTGTATTCTCGGTGTAGCGAAGCGCCTTGGTGGTAAAAAATGTCTATCCACTTACCAATACCCTAAAGCTCTACCTCATTTTCCCTTCATTTCCTTCTCTTTGTAAAATAGAAAGTAATAATTTCCCTCTGTGTCAGACTAGTTGTCGCCTCTAATTTTTAGTTAGAGGTAATTCAAATGAGTCCTAGATTTACTCAATCATTTAAAAAACAATCAGTAGAAAAAGCATTAAATAGACAGAATAATACAACCTTAAAAGAAGTTGCAGATTTATTAGGAGTAGGTTTATCATCCTTAACACGTTGGACACTACAAGCAAAGAACCAAGAGTTTGAATCAATTTCACCTAATGAAGTAGAAAGTATGAAAAAAGAGAAGCGCCCTCAGGATTGGACTTTAAAAGAACGCCTTAATATGATCATTAGCTGTGGTGCACTTGATGAGGAAGCACTCAGCGAGTATTGTCGAGACCAGGGTATTTACCCTCATCATGTAGCTCAGTGGAAGCTTGATTTTGCTAATGGAAGTCAGGTAGATAATAAGCCAATTTCCCGTAATGAAATTAAAACCTTGAAGCATGAAAATAAAGCATTAAAGAAAGAGTTAAACCGTAAAGATAAAGCGTTAGCGGAAACCGCGGCTTTATTAGTTCTCCAAAAAAAAGTCCACGAGATTTGGGGAAGCGACGAGGACAGCTCACTATGAGCAACGAACGAGCGGGCATTATCACGTTAATCTCCCAAGCCCGTGATTCGGGAGCCACACAAGAAAGCGCTTGTAATATCATTGGTATCAGTAGCAAAACTTTTCAGCGCTGGACTGGAAGTTCAAATAAACAAGATGGTCGTCTTGACCCCAAACAGAGTCCTAAGCATAAATTAACGGAGTTAGAACGACAGCGTATTATTAAAGTCGTAAATGAGCCAGAATACTCGAACTTGCCACCTTGTCAGATAGTACCCAGGTTAGCGGATACAGGTGTTTATATAGCATCTGAAGCGAGATTCTATCGAGTACTAAACGAACACAACCAGCTAAAGCATAGAGAAAAAAGTAAACCTGCTCGTCAAGTTAATAAGCCAAGAGCATTAACAGCAACAGCGCCGAATGAAATTTATAGTTGGGACATCACATATTTGCCGACACAGGTTAAAGGGATCTTTCTCTATTTGTATTTGGTCATTGATATTTATAGCCGTAAAATTGTTGGCTGGCAAACGCATCATGAAGAGTTAAGTGCGTTAGCGGCTGATTTGATGACCGACATATGCCATCGAGAGCAGGTTAAACGTAACCAGTTTACATTGCATTCAGATAACGGCAGTCCAATGAAAGGTGCAACAATGCTAGCAACGCTACAAGAATTAGGTGTAGTTCCGTCGTTTAGCAGACCATCCGTGAGTAATGATAATCCGTATTCAGAGTCAGTATTTCGCACCCTGAAGTATCGTCCAGAGTATCCAGAAAAACCCTTTGCTGATATAAGTGAGGCAAGAACTTGGGTAAATGGTTTTGTGCAATGGTATAACAATGAACATCGTCACAGCGGGATCAAATTTACCACGCCACAAGAGCGTCACACTGGTAAAGATATTGAAATATTATCAAAGCGGAAATTAGTATATAAACAAGCGAAATTAGAAAATCCGATCCGATGGTCAGGTGATATTAAGAACTGGGATCATATTGAAGAAGTTTATCTCAATCCTGAAAAGGGAAAATCAGAGATAAAAGAAAGTAAGGCGGCATAAATTTAAACTTAGGCGACAACTAGCTTGAAAAACACCGATCCAAGGGCTAAAGCTTCACCTCATTCACTTCTCATTCTTTCCTCTTTGTAAAATATTTCCCTCGGTGTAGCGCAGCGCTTCGGTGTCCTCGGTGGAGGCGTTTTTCAAGCTAGTCGCCGTACCCTATAAACAATGGTATCAGCTCAACTTAGAGCCTCTCGTTAGTTCCAACCAAAATGCGCTCAAAAATTCAGTTCAAGCGAAAATAAAGTTTCAACTAGCAGGCCATATACTAGGCTCAGCCTATATAGAAATAGACGTTAAAACCTCATCAATCGACCAGACAGCCAATGAATTCAAAGAAGATTCAAAACCAAAGTCGAAACCAATATCGAAACAAAAACCGAAACCAAAACAAAAGCTAAAACAAGAATCAAAAAGAATCGTTTTTTCAGGTGACTTAGGTGCAACGTATCACCATTACTCGCGTCACCTAAAAGCCCATACAAGGCTGATATCGTCGTTATTGAAAGTACTTACGGCGATAAAAATCACCAGGGGCGTAAAGAAAGAGCGAAAGGTTTACAAAGCGTACTAGAAAAAGCCGTCGCCGATAACGGTATCGTCATTATTCCTGCCTTTAGTATAGGTCGAACACAAGAGTTACTATACGAATTAGAACAAATTATTCGCCGTGCTAAAAATAACAAACTTGTAGTTATCGAAGTGATTGTAGACTCGCCCATGGCGGCAAAATTTACCAAACATTATTTACAACTACAAAACTTATGGGATGCCGAAGCAAAACGCCGAGTAAAGCAGGGCAGGCATCCATTAAACTTTGATAGTTTATACACAGTTGACTCACATCAAGAGCATATACAAACCATCGACTATTTAGCAAAACGTAAAAAACCAGCAATAATGATTGCCGCGAGTGGGATGTGTAGTGGTGGTAGAGTAATAAATTATCTTAAACGTTTTTTAGACGAACCCACAACAGATGTTCTTTTTGTAGGGTACCAAGCGCAAGGAACGCTAGGAAGAGATATTCAAAAATATGGCCCGCGTAATGGTTATGTATTTATCGATGGGGTAAAAATAGAAATAAAAGCCGACGTACATACAATATCAGGCTACTCAGCTCATGCTGACCAAAACAACTTAATAAATTTTATAAAACGCATACGCTATCAGCCAGAACAAGTCATCATAGTGCATGGCGACAACGAAGCTAAACAAGCACTAGCAGAAAAGTTAATAAAACACTGCAATAAAGTAACAATAGGGCAATAAATATAAATTAAATAACTACTGGGACCTGGATAAAACAACTCTTGGATGATGAAAATGAGGTAAGTGCCCAACAAACATTGTCATGCCTGATTTATCGAAGCCTTAGCTGCTCCTGTTAGTTGTAATAAAGCCATAGAGCTAAGTAATAAATCTAAAACAGTAAAACGTACAAAAATAGGCTCAGCTTATGTGATTGCAGAATTTACAGGTTTAAATGAAAAATTTAAGTCAGTAGCCGGGTTTGAGGCAAACGGTGGGTTCTTACTCGGTAGTGATGTAGTAGTAAATAATAAATTATTAAAAAAATCATCAACAAGAGATGCCGTTATAGAAGCAATTATGCTATTATCTTTCGCGCAAAAATCATCAATAGGGAAGTTAGTGGCAGATTTGCGGTAGCGCTATACACATACCGATCGCATTCAAAATTTTGCAACTGGAAAAGTCAAAAAATCATTGCTCAAGGTAAGGAAAACCCAAAACGTTTATTAGCTCAACTAGGTTTTGAAAACGAAACCATTAAAAGCGTAAACGAAATAGACCGATTAAGAATAACACTAAACGATGAACGTATTATTCACTTAAGAACCTCAGGTAATGCTCCTGAATTACGTTGTTATGCTGAAGCTAGTAAGTATCGGACAGCAAACAGCTGTGTTGTAAAAATATTGAAAAATACAAAAATTATAAATTAAGCTATAAACGAAAAATTTAAACAACAGAATTAGTTAGGGAGTAGGTTGTCGGAAAATAAAATCGACTGATTGGTAGAGTTACGGGACAGTATTGTTAATACCTTATTATTCGTTTAAAAAGGTATTTAATTATGATTTTTTTGTTTTTATTGGATAATTTTATGTATGTTGGTTTAAAAAAATGAAAGGCTTGTTATTGTCAGGTTTGTTTGTGTCGATAGGGTTGTTTATTGGTCGTATTGCTGGTTTTTTAAGAGAAGCGTATATAGCATCAAAATTTGGCGCTTCAGAGCAAACTGACTTAATTATTGTTTTTTTATCAACGCCTGATATTTTAGTTAACCTCCTAATAGGTGGTGCATTAGGCATGGCGCTTATTCCTGAATTCAAGAGTCTCCCTTCTCATCATTCACAAGCTCTTTACAAGCAAGTTTTTATGTTGCTTCTCGTAGTATTTACATTGTTGGCTGGTATAGGGGCCTTCTATTCGCCTCAAATTTTAAAATTATTCGCTCCCGGCATTACAGAGCTAAGCATACACACGTATAGCAAGTACTTTTCTCTCACGTTTATTGCAATACCTTTGACTGTTGCAGCTGGTGTTACTACCGCGTACCTGCACTCTTCAAATAAATTTTTTATAGCGTCATTAGGTACTCTCATATTTAATTTGACGGTTATCGCAAGTTTATATGTAAGTAGTTATTTTCATAATGAAAATTTACTTTTAATTATATCGTTTGGCATATGTATTGCTGCTTTCTGTCGTTGGTTAAGTCAAGGACTGAATTCAAGAGTAATGCCTTTTACTTTACTACGTATATCTAATAATCTTGTTACAAATGATCTGTTAAGAAGGTACCTATACTGTGTTTTAACTGGTGGGATTATATTTTTAGTTCCTGTAATCGCTAGGGCGATAGGCTCCCAGGCTGGTGCAGGAGAGTTGTCGCTAATCAATTATGCAATTAAGTTAGTTGAGTTTCCTCTAGGTGTATTGCTGACTGTTTTTTCAATTGTATTTTTTCCACTTTTCTCTGAACTTTATGCTAAAAAAGACGAACAAGAATTTTTGAAAATATTTAAAAATGTACTTTTGACTGTTGTTATCATTAGTATTGCCGTTTTTATTCCTTTAAGTCACTTTTCGTCTGCCATTGCTCATTTGATTTATGATTGGGGCCAGTTGAGTCAAGAGCAGCTCGAAAAGATAACCAACTACCTAGGGTTAGTGAGTTTAACCTTACCTTTTCAAGGGGTTAATGCTTTGCTTATCGCAGTGCTTGCAGCAAGAAAAGACACTAAAAGCCCCTTGATATGGTCTAGTTTTTTGGTAATTGTATTTATAATAATAGGCTATGGCTTTATTTCAGAGGTATCAAGCGTATTTAGTTTAATGATCGGTGTTTATTCAGCGCTTAGCTTTATACTCTTGATGATTTTGGTATTTCAACATAAAATGTCTTTTTTAAATCATCAAGACTTCCTTGTTGCGCTATTAAAAGTGTTAACACTTTCTCTGATATATCATTTCTTGTTGGTGCAAATTAATTTCACTCAAGCTGTGTGGTTGGAAATATCATTCGCAACCATATCGGCTATTGTTTTTTTACTCATAAGTACTTTAATGTGCCGAAACCAAATATCAAATATTCGAATTAGGAAAAAGTCATAAATGTTCAATTTAATGTTAATTACAAATGATACAGAGTTGGCAAGTTTTGCCGTAAAGTCAGGGGTTTCTAGGATCTTTGTAGATTTGGAAGTTAATGGGAAGTATGAGAGGCAAGGTCATTTAGATACCTTAATTAGTAAACACTCAATGGCCGATGTTGAAAAGATCCGTAAATCTATAGCTGGTACAGAGCTATTAGTTCGTTTAAACCCGCTTTTTGAGGGCTCTCGTAATGAGGTTGAACAAGCTATTTCTGCAGGGGCTGATCTACTAATGTTGCCTATGTTTACAACAGTTGAAGAAATTCAAAAGTTTAGTCATTTTATTGGTGGTAGAGTAAATTTTATTCCTTTAGTTGAAACAGCAGCTGCAGCAAATTGTTTGTCTGAAGTTGTAAAAATCGAAGGTGTTAGTGAAATTTATTTCGGTCTAAATGATTTACATAGAGATTTAGGGCTTAACTTCATGTTCGAACCACTAACCAATGGATTACTCGATACCCTAG
>Ga0308012_10001035_pt1 | contig 15537 bp, 12 predicted proteins | sample Neamet179_FD_203133 | JGI IMG/M metagenome (GOLD analysis project Ga0308012, IMG submission 203133) | Marine microbial communities from water near the shore, Antarctic Ocean - #179 | ecosystem: Environmental > Aquatic > Marine > Unclassified | place: Southern Ocean | collected 2014-07-25 | reverse complement strand
CGCTTTAATAGATAGTCCTATTCGTCGAGATTTTGAGTCTAAACTTGTAACTCTCGCATCAATTTTATCTCCAACAGAGAATTTTTCTGGCCGTTGTTCTGATCTATCTCGCGATAAGTCAGAGCGGCGAATGAAGGATTTCATGCCGTTGTAATTAACTTCAATACCACCTTCTTCAATCGAAGTTACCTCAACTGTAATAATAGCACCTCGTTTAATTCCATCTACTGCCTCAACAAATTGATCAGATCCAAGCATTTTAATACTTAAGGAAATACGTTCTTTTTCAATGTCAATTTCAGAAACGCCCGCAGTAACAAGATCGCCCTTTTTGAAATCTTTTATAGCTTCTTCGCCAGATTTATTCCAATCGATATCTGACAAATGCACCATTCCATCAATATCATCCTCTAATCCAATAAACAGACCAAATTCAGTAATATTTTTAATTTCGCCTTCAACTTGACTTCCAACAGGATGTAACTTTTCGAAACTTTCCCATGGATTTCCTTGGGTCTGTTTCAAACCAAGCGAAACTCTCCTTTTGACGTCATCAATCTCTAAAACCATAACTTCAACTTCTTGAGATGTGGAAACTATTTTACCTGGGTGTACATTCTTTTTTGTCCATGACATTTCCGAAACGTGTACTAGCCCTTCCACTCCCGCAGCCAGCTCAACAAAAGCTCCATAATCAGTGATATTCGTTACACGTCCAGTATGTATGGAATTTAATGGATATGAAGCAGATACAATATTCCAAGGATCTTCTTCTAATTGTTTCATGCCCAAACTTATGCGATGAGTTTCCTTATTAATTTTGATAACTTGTACATTAACTGTCTCACCAATAGATAGTATTTCTGAAGGATGATTGATACGGCGCCAAGCCATATCAGTTACGTGAAGAAGGCCATCTACCCCACCTAAATCAATAAATGCACCATACTCAGTAATATTTTTAACGATGCCTTCGATAGGATCTCCTTCAGCCAATTTACCTACTACTTCAGCTCTTTGCTCCGCTCTGGACTCTTCTAATATAGCTCTCCTAGAAACAACTATATTGCCTCGTCTTCGATCCATTTTTAAAATCTGGAAAGGTTGTTTCATACCCATCAAAGCAGATGCATCACGGACTGGTCTAACATCAACTTGAGATCCAGGTAAAAATGCCACAGCGCCGCCCAAATCTACTGTAAAACCACCTTTTACTCTACCAAAAATCACCCCATCAACTCTAATTTCGTCACTATATGCTTTTTCCATAAGATCCCAGGCCTCTTCTCTACGCGCCTTATCACGTGAAATTACAGCTTCGCCCTTTGAGTTCTCAACACGTTCGAGATACACCTCGACTTTATCGTTAACATTTATCTCTGGAGCTTCTCCGGGATTTGCAAATTCTTTCAAATCCACTCGGCCTTCCATTTTAAATCCAATATCAATTATGGCTTGCCCAGCTTCAACAGCTATAATTGTACCTTTAACAACGGAACCCTCTTTTGGCACATCAAGTTCGAAGCTTTCATTTAGGAGGGCTTCGAAATCCTCCATGGTGACAGATGCAGACATACGGTCTAGTTTCCTTTTTTTTAGTTTTCTGGCCACACGGTTGGTTCCATGGGTCTTATGGTTTCTTAAAGTCGACTATAAAATTTTAGTATCACGTCAAACAAGCAAAAGGCCGGTTTAACCCAGCCTAATTTAAATTTTGAAGCAATTCCCCGCAAACAATAGTCTTAATCCGCCCCATATAGAGCAGATGCATCTCAAATACAAGCAAAAGGCCGGTCAAATCGAGCTTTTTTCAGTAATAACTTTATCAACCAATTTCTTCGCAATATTGATTGCCTCAATTATGGATAAATTAGAAGTATCAATCAAAAAAGCGTCATCTGCCTTACGCATTGGTGAAAGCTCTCTGTTAGAATCCATTCTGTCTCTAACCAAAATTTCTTCATAAACTGTTTTAAGATTAGTTTTTATTCCTCTGGCCTGCAGTTCATTAAATCTTCTTTCTGCTCTCACATTGGGATCAGCAGAAATAAAAAACTTAACATCAGCTTTTGGACAAATAACAGTACCAATATCACGACCATCTAATACTGCACCTTCAGTTTTTTCTGAAAAATATTTTTGGAAGTCCATTAACGCTAATCTAACTTCAGGTACAGCAGCAATTATTGATGCCTCTTTTGCTACGTTTAAATCACGAAGATTTGACTTAAGCAGATCTTTTTCATGCAAATTCTGGGCTACAATTTCAGGAAAAATTCCAGTTTCCAAGGCTTTTGAAGCAACCGCTCTATATAACAGACCAGTATCAAGGTAAGAAAAATGAAATATTTTTGCTAGTTTTAATCCTATAGTTCCCTTGCCCGCAGCAGCTGGTCCATCAATTGCCACAACAAAACTCAAACGACTTCTCTTTTTATATTTGCACCCAAGTTCCTCATTAATTCCTCAAAGATTGGAAAGCTTGTGTCAATTGGGCGAGCATCATCGACTGTAATTTTAGCTTTTGTAGCAAGCCCTAAACAGAGAAATGACATAGCGATCCTATGATCCAGATTACTTTTGCAGACCGCACCCCCCATTACAGAGCCAGCCCCTTTACCAGAAATTTCCATGGAGTCTTCAGTCACATGAACCTTAACACCACAAGATATTAAACCTACCGCCATCGATTCAATCCTATCCGACTCTTTAACCCTTAGCTCTTTGATTCCAAAAAATTTTGTCGTGCCCTCTGCGCAAGCCGCCACGCAAGCTAAAATTGGATACTCATCTATCATTGAAGGAGCTCTAGTCGCTGGAACATCAATTCCTTTTAAATCAGGAGAATACTTAGCCCTAATATCTGCAACTGGTTCACCACCTTCCTCACGCTCATTTTCAAACGTGAGATCAGCTCCCATTTCAACCAAAGATTTAAAAATACCAATACGTGTTGAATTCATATTAATATTTGGCACAACAACTTCAGAATTTTCGACAATTAATGCTGAACAAACAATAAATGCTGCTGAAGACGGATCTCTAGGGACAGACATATTTTGTGGTTTAAGCTCGGGATAACCTGTTAACACCGACACCCAACCTTTTTTTGTATGTTCTGTTGAAATCTTTGCTCCAAAATTATGGAGCATGCGTTCGGTATGATCTCTAGTTAAATCAGTTTCAGTGAATATTGTTTCACCTGGGGCATTTAAACCTGCTAATAAAACAGCAGACTTTACTTGGGCAGACGCATAAGGACTATGATAGGCGATCGGAATTGGGTTCTTTGCACCCACCAATGTTAACGGTAAAGAATTATTATCTTTGCCATACGCACTCGCTCCAAATTCTTTTAAAGGTTCAATAATACGCCCCATCGGACGACTTCTTAATGACACATCACCAGTAAATGTTGCAGAAATATTTGAAGTAGATATAGCTCCCATAATTAATCTTACAGATGTTCCAGAATTCCCACAATCAATCACATTTTCAGGAGCGGTGAAGCCTCCGACACCAACACCCTGAACAATCCAATCTTTATTATTATCTTGGGAGATTTCCGCACCTAATAAGCGCATAGCGTTAGCAGTACTCATAACATCAAATGAATTTAATAATCCACTGATCCTTGTTTTACCTAAAGCGAGTGAACCAAAAATTAATGCCCTATGCGAAATCGATTTATCACCAGGGACATTTGCAATACCCTTTAAAGCAACCCCACCAGAAGCTGTGATTTTAATTGCTTTTCCATCTGAAACCATGCATCACCTTATGAAAGATAACTTTTATTTAATGAAACCTATCATCTTTTCTGAAATGTTAAATAGTATGATCGTCGGCCAGCAGCAATGGCCTTTCTTTCATACCTCGTTCTAAACCATCCCTTCCATGGTTTTCTCCAATCTTGAGGACCTTCGCACATCCAAATCAAATCATCATAGATATTCAAATTTTGCATTGCCTGCCTGACGTAGTCTCCAATATCCGTAGCAATATAAATAAATCCAGAAGGCTTCAATAAAGGAATCAAAGGATCTAAAAATTCTGGCGAAACAAAACGTCGTTTATGATGTCTACTTTTTGGCCATGGGTCTGGATATAGCAAGAAAATTCTTTCAAAAGTTAACTCAGGAACTACATCCATTAAATCTCTTACATCACCCGGATAAATTAAAACATTACTTATATTTTTTGTCTCTAGTTTTCCCAAAAGTGTTGCGACCCCATTAATATACGGCTCACAACCAATAATATTAACTTCTGGATTCTCCATCGCTTGATGAAATAAATGTTCTCCAGAACCAAATCCAATTTCCAACCACACAGGATTAGAATTTGAAAATATATTTACCTTTTTTCTACTTGGGTTTTCATCAATATCCACACCGATTGGAAGGTATTTTTGCAAATTAGACATATAGCTTTTCTGAGCGCTTCGAAGAGCCTTACCTTTACGGCGCCCATAATTATTTCTCCATAACTCAATCAATCACACACCTAATTCAATTATAAATATAATCATCAAATTTGTTTAAAAATCTTAATTTAAAATTGCGTTTTAATCTATTAAACACTATTCTTAATTGCTTCAACTAAATCTGTTTTCTCCCAAGAAAAACCACCATCATCATCAGGTGATCTTCCAAAATGTCCGTATGCGGCTGTTCTAGCATATATTGGAGAGGCAAGTTTAAGGTGATCTCTAATACCTGTTGGTGTAAGATCCATAATCTCGCTCACGATAGTTTCAAGTTTACTTTCATCCACCAAGCCAGTTCCGTGCATATCACAATAAATTGATAAAGGTTTGGCAACCCCTATTGCGTATGACAATTGTATCGTACATTTTGATGCAACCTTTGAGGCAACTATGTTTTTTGCAAGATATCTAGCAGCATAAGCAGCTGATCTATCTACTTTTGTTGGATCTTTTCCTGAGAATGCTCCGCCTCCATGCGGTGCTGCTCCACCATAAGTGTCAACTATAATTTTTCTTCCAGTTAGACCAGCATCACCATCTGGCCCTCCAATGACAAAAGCTCCTGTAGGATTAACGTGCCATTCTGTTTTTGGTGAAACCCATCCTTCTGGTAGCGCCTCCAAAATATATGGTTTAACTAGATCCTTAACGTCACTTGAACTCATTTTAGCATCTAAGTGCTGAGTTGACAAAACTATAGAGGTAACACCAACAGGCTTACCATCTTCATACTTAACAGTTAATTGTGATTTTGCGTCTGGGCCCAGTTGTGGTGTTTTACCAGCTTTCCTAGCTTCAGCTAAAGTTCGTAAAATTGCGTGACTATACTGAATAGGTGCTGGCATTAATTCTTTTGTTTCATTTACTGCGTATCCAAACATTATTCCCTGATCTCCAGCACCTTTATTATCCACACCTTGCGCAATATGAGCTGACTGAGGATGAAGGTAATTATGAACAACAAGATTTCTCCAATGAAACCCATCTTGCTCATAACCGATATCCTTAACGCAATCTCTTACAATACCATCAATCTGTCCCATAAAATCATTCAATTTTTCTTTGCTTGAAAGACCCACCTCTCCCCCAACAATCACTCTATTTGTTGTGGCGAAAGTTTCACAAGCAACCCTTGCTAAAGACTCTTCAGATAAAAAAGCATCAAGAATTGAGTCTGACACTCTATCACAAAGTTTGTCAGGATGACCTTCTGAAACAGATTCAGAAGTAAATAAATAATTTTTACGGGACATATTTTGCTCCAAATATATGTTTTCTCACGCCAGGAAGCCGTTGTGAGGTTTAAATGACGTTTTGGATAGACTCAGTGATAGGTATCGTCAATCACTATTTTTTTCCTTCTAAAGAAAATCATGAAAAACCAAATAAATATAATAAAAAAATTAACGCGTTCTCCTGTTAAAGAATAAACCGTCTTTTTGACCTTTAAAGGTAATAGAACATCCACATACCCCCTCAAACCTAATCCAATGCTAGCTATAGTTTCCCCATATGGGTTAACAATTGCGGAAATCCCTGTATTCGCAGATCTAATGACAGGCAATCCTTGCTCAATAGCCCGCATTTTTACTTGCTGTAAATGTTGACTTGGACCAGCCCAATCACCCAGCCAAGCGTCATTTGTTATATTAACAATAAAATCAGGTCGGCTTTCGTGATAAATTTCTTGAAAAAAGATTGCTTCGTAACATATTAAAGGTCTAAATAATCCGATTTTAGATGATAAAACAGCAACTGCATTTCCAGCAGAAAACCCAATGTTAGAAAAATTTTCTGTGGATATTAAACCTAATTTTTCCAAATATCTTAGAATTGGAATATACTCACCAAATGGCACTAAATGAAATTTATCATAAGATCCACTAACCAAACCATCATCATTTAATAACACCAAACTATTATAAATATTATTTTTGTTTTGACGTCTTATTCCTAATATCAATTCAGAATCTGGTGGCATATTTTCGCCAATCTTTTTAAACTCTTCGGTTGCGTCATCCAAAAAAGGCACAATTGCAGATTCAGGCCAAATTATGAGATCAACTGTAGCCTTTTCACCACTAGAGGTTAAATCCAACAAGACTTCAAAATATATTGGTGAGTAAAGGGGATCCCACTTTTTTTCTTGAACTGCATTAGGCTGAACTAACCTGACTATCTTAGTTGAGAATAGTCTATCAGATGTTTTTAACTGAAAATATGTAACCGATAATAACACTAAAAATATAATAAAACTGCTCAGCGCTGGCCTGATATTATTAATTTTAGAAAATGGTAAAGCTGTTAAAATAAATGTCATACCTGTTAAGCCAATTGGGCCAACCCAAGCTGACAATAACGCAATTGGAGTATCTATCCAGATATAACCAATTAACCCCCAGGGGAATCCCGAGAAACAGTAAGATCTAATTACTTCTCCAATAATTAAAGCTAAAGCTACAGTTAATGTCGATTTACTACGAGATATTTTTAATATTAGATATGTGCTAAATGTCCAAAAACTAGAACAAAAAAATACTAATGCTAAAAAAGCAAATGGTGCAATCCATATATAACTTTCTCCTTCGATAAAAAAAGGTTCCATGATCCAATGCAAAGAAAGGCTGAAGTAACCTAAACCAAACATAAAGATAATTTTCTCATGCCTAATTATTTTTTGATAAGAAATTACATAAAATAGCATCAACAAGCTTACAACTGCTATGGTTGTTAATGCCCACGGCGCTTGACCAAGAGCAACACAACAACCTAATACAAAAGATAAGAGTCCATAATTACTTAGTGGAAAGACTTTAAATTTGATCATTTGCGGGTAAACTCACCCTTAAACGCTTTATTCGTCTTGGATCGGCATCCAAAACCTCAAATTCCACTCCAGATGCGTGCATTATAAGCTCTCCTCGAACTGGGACATGTCCACACAATTGGGAAACAAGCCCACCAAGAGTGTCAATTTCATCTTCTTCGTCGTTATCAATTAATGACAAACCTATAAACTCTTGAAAATCGATCAGCGGTGATTTTGCTTGTGCAGATATTACACCAGGTCTTTCATTGAACCACATGGCATCCTCTTCCAAGTCATGCTCATCTTCTATTTCACCAATCATCGTTTCGATTAGATCTTCTAAGGTAACCAAACCATCCACTCCGCCATATTCATCAACAACTAACGCCATGTGTATCCTTTCAGATTGCATTTTCTGTAAGAGGATTAAGACAGGCATAGAAGGAGGCGCAAACAATACAGGACGAACCATTTTACGTAATTTTAATTTTGTTTCAAATTTAGAAAAACCGTGTTTTAATGCTAAGTCTTTCAAATGTATCATACCTATTGGAGTGTCCAAAGTTCCATCAAATACTGGCAACCGTGTTAACCCACTTTCACGAAAAACTTCAACTAAGTTATCCAAAGCAATATCAAATTGAACTGATATAATTTCCGCCCTTGGGATCGCTACATCGTCTATTCTTAGTTTAGCTACTCCACCTTGCTCGACGAGCGTTCCTGAAGTAATATTTGCAAACTTTTCAAGATCACCCTGATTATTTTCAGTTTCCAGATCTTTTTTTAACTGACCCTTAGACGCAAATAATCTTGTAAAGAATGTTTTTTTAGATTTAGTATCCGGCGCGCGACGCGCTGCCCTAGAGGGGCCATCTGATATATCACTCATAAATTTTAATTCACTACGCTAATGCGTGTCTGCCTTTCAAATATTTCAGCCATAAAAGATTCACTTCTGACCATATGGGTCTGATATGAGAGCTTTTGCAAGTATTTCAACCTCTATCTTTTCCATTATTTTCGCATCAAGTTCAAGATCATGCACAAAACCAAGTAAATGTAGAGTACCATGAACAAGTAAATGATGCACGTGATCATAAAAATTCTTATCCTGCTCCTTAGCCTCTGCCATGGTAAATTGATAGGAAACAGCCATATTTCCCAAAAATATAATACTTTGATTCAAAATTGAAACTCTAAACGGCATCTCTCCACTTATTTTGGTTGATAAATCTTTCTCAGGCCAAGACAGTATATTGGTTGTTTTACTTTTATCACAGAACTCATGATTTAATTCTGATATTTTTTTGTCGTCACAAGTTAAAATTGCAACCTCAAAAATACTAGGGTCGTAGTTCAAATATAATAGAGTTGAAGATATAGCATTCTCAGCTAAGGTTTTAAAAACTTTCTGATCCCAACCATGAGATTCATTTATCACCTCAAGTAAAATTTTACTTCGCACTATGACTTTTCCTCCAATGCATATGCATTGATGATTTTTGCAACAAGTTTATGTCTAATAACATCCTTTGAAGTAAAGTAATTGAATGATATACCTTCTACATCTTTCAAAAGAGCCTCAGCATTTTTCAAACCTGATAAAACTCCTCTTTGTAAGTCAATCTGCGTTATATCTCCAGTGATCGCCATTTGAGAGCCCTCACCCAGACGCGTCAAAAACATTTTCATTTGCATCGCTGTTGCATTTTGAGCCTCGTCTAAGACTACAAATGAGTTTGAGAGTGTCCTTCCTCTCATAAAAGCTAACGGAGCAATTTCGATCTGTTTATCTTCTAATAGTCGCGTCAATTGTTTGATCGGGAAAAAGTCATTAAGAGCATCATAAAGTGGTTGCATGTAAGGATCCACTTTATCTTTCATGTCCCCAGGTAGAAAACCAAGTCTCTCTCCCGCCTCAACTGCCGGACGGGATAAAATTATTTTGTCCACATGTCCACCAATAAAGCGAGAGGCTGCAATTGCAACGGCAATATAAGTTTTGCCTGTTCCTGCTGGGCCAATTCCGAACACCATTTCATTATTGATAAAGCTTTTTATATATATTTTTTGAGCTTCTGTTCGAGCTTCGACTATTTTTTTTCGCGTCTTTATTTCATAGCTTGGTGTATTTTTTTGCAAATTCTTATTCGAGTTGCCCAGATTATCTATCTGTCTTAGTGTTGCATCGATTTCTGTTTCCGACACTGATTTTCCGTTTAATAAGCGGTGATAAAGCACATCCAAAATTTTAAAGCCAAGTTCTTTTTCATCCCCTATTACTGTTATCACATTTCCACGGTGAGTAAGTTCAGCCTCAATACTATTTTCAATATAGGCCAAATTTCCATCAAATTGTCCGCACAATTCAGCAAGCAATCCGTTATCAGGAAAGACTATGTCATTTCCATCCCTAACTAACTGATACTCAATAGATTTTTTATTATTCAATAAATTTTAGCTCCCAAAAGGTTTATAGGTATTAATATTATAAAAATGATAAAATATTTCTACAATCAACTCAATATTATAAATTCAAATAATTGAATCACAGTATTGATTTTAATTCTTAATAAGGATTTATTTTTTATATCAATACGCCACCCAAAGAATTAGCTTCAGTATTGATTATTTTTACTGATTTGATATCACCTTTTTTTAAAGAACTGCCAATCACGTGCACTGCATGTAAGTATTCACTCTTTCCACCCATTTGATTGTTAAGCCTACCTGGCTTTTCAAACAACACCTTTACCTCTTTTCCAATCATACTTTTTTGAATGTCCATTTGCTGTTTCGATAATAACAACTGCAGCTCTGCCAAACGATCTTTTTTTAAACTTTCACATACTTCTTCTCGATTTGCTGCTGGAGTTCCAGGCCTTGAAGAATACTTAAATGAATAAGATTGTCCGTATTTTATGTCTTTTACCAATTGTAAGGTTTCCAGAAAATCTTTATCAGTTTCACCAGGAAACCCAACAATGAAATCACCTGAAAGCAATAAATCAGGTCTAACCTTTCTAAATTTTTCAATAATTTTTCTATAATCATCAGCAGTATGTTTACGGTTCATTTTTTTTAAAATACTGTCAGAACCAGACTGAACAGGTAAATGCAGATAAGGCATCAGCTTGCTGCAACTTCCATGTGCTTCGATCAAGTCTTCTGTCATATCATTCGGGTGTGAAGTGGTAAATCGAATACGCTTTAAACCATCAATTTCCGATAATTTCCAAATTAATTTAGATAAATTAAATTTTACTCCAAAACCATTTTGAGAATAGGCATTCACATTTTGGCCCAACAAATTTATTTCCACTACTCCGCGGTCTACTAGTGAGTTAGCTTCATCAATTATTTTCTCGGGGGATCGGCTAACTTCTACTCCACGCGTGTAAGGTACCACACAAAATGCACAAAATTTATCACACCCCTCTTGCACTGTGAGAAAAGCAGTCGGGCTTGATCTTTTTGTTAAATCTTTAGGTAAATGATCAAACTTATCTTCTTCTGGGAATTCAGTATCTAATGCACGCTTACCTTTGTTTACTGTTTTCATCATCGTTGGAAGCCTGTGATAAGATTGAGGTCCAACAACAAGATCAACAGCAGGTTGCCTAACCATTATTTCTTTACCCTCTGCTTGAGCAACACAACCTGCCACACCAATTTTCAAATCTGGTTTATTTGCTTTCAAAGATTTCATTCGTCCTAATTCAGAATATATCTTTTCAGCAGCTTTTTCCCTTATGTGGCAAGTATTCAATAGAATTAAGTCCGCATCTTCTGCGGATTTTGTTTCCACATAGCCAGATGGTTTCATTGCTGATACCATACGTTCGCTGTCATATACATTCATTTGACAACCGTATGTTTTAACGAAAATTTTTTTCTCAACAGTCATGAACCTATCCAAACTATACCTACAAACATAATTGCTCATTTACACCGTTCAATTAATCACCGCAATGGTTGTATTAACGAGTGCACTTTTAGCTTGAAATTGTGTTCAATTAAAATTTATTAATATATCAACTTGCAATTTAAAAAATAGAGACAAAATATGAAAAAACCAAATGAAAATCCCATTCACTTACCATCGAACGAAGTAATTCTTTCAATGTCTGGTTTAGAGTTTATGAAAAAAATAGAAAATGGTGAACTTCCTGTCGCACCGATTTCTCATACGTTAAACTACGAATTAAACCATGTATCACTAGGGCGAGTTATATTTCGTGGAAGTCCCAGATTTAATGCTATGAACCCAATTGGAAGCGTTCATGGAGGGTGGTATGGCACACTACTAGATAGTGCGATGGCATGCGCTATAATGACAAAAGTTCCTAAGGGTTCGGTTTATACTACGTTAGAATACAAAATAAATATTATCAAACCAATTCCAATTGATATGCAAATTGATGCAATTGGTGAAGTAAGTCATGCGGGAAGATCTACTGGAACTGCTGAAGGACGAATTATTGGTACTAAAAATAAAACACTCTATGCTACGGGATCAACTACCTGCATAATAATACCTTTAGTAAGTACTAAATAAATGGTGAAATATGAAGTGATAACAAAACAGATCAACGCATAGAATAATACAGCCCAACAACATGCTCTGCTTCGGCGAAAAAAAGCCACCTTATTACAGTGACGCCTATCAAATGAATTACTAAAGTCAAAATTAAGGTAATAATATTAATTGGTATTAATAACAGAATAAGCCCTGGCAAGAGCCCTACAAATAAAAACCCGATTATTCTTAACCTTTGGCTGTGTTTTCGACCTATAATATAAACCATTTCTTTTAAAAGGTAATTAGTGCCCGAATGGGGTCCTTCCAGTAATCGGACGTCACCGATTTGACCTAAGCCTGTTGCAGTTTTTATGTTTGATCCCGATTTATTGAAAGATTTATCTCCTGTTTTCCAAGAAAAAATCTGAATAAACCCTGAAATAATCAAGATATATGATGCAAGTTTAATTTCAGAAGCTATAATTGCTCCACCGCCTAAACTATAAAGTACAAACAATATTGGAGTAAAATAATTATTCCATCTTGGGACTGTTTTTAATTGTCCATAGATCATCGAAGTACAAATTATTGTTAACAACGCCAATCCAGAGCATAAGACACCTAGTAATGCATAATCCACTTGAAAAAATATCTTACCAATAGCAAACGGTGCAATTAAAATTAGTGTAGATACAGAAATAACACCTTCGCGACTTAACCAACTTGTGCGCCACTGACTGAAAGCTTTTAAAAACCGTTGAGGATTACCGAGATGAAAAGTTGAGCTTAATAATCCAAGTAGTGAAAACCCATAAGCTAAAAAAAATAAATAAAATGCTGCCCAACCTGTGACGGTTGGCAAACCCAAGCCCAAAAAAATAAAGAGACCAAATCCTAGACCTGACAAAATTGTAAAAATTATTACTGATGGTGCTGGATGCATTAAATCTTACCTAAAGCTTTGTCTACCCAACTCAAAAACCCAACTGGTTCAGATGCTACAGGCGTGAGAAATGGTGCGAGTATATCTATATCACCATCCGTAAGAATATCAGCTTTTTTTCTTGGGGGAAGGTATTTATTTACCGGTTTAGTTAGTTGTTCCGGCATAAGATCAATAGCACCTCGTTCTTTCGTTAATATACTTACATTACTATCTGGATCAGCAAAATCACCAAAATGTCTTGCATTTGATGGGCATGTCCGGACGCATGCAGGTTCGCGATCTTCTTCCGGAATATTCTCATTATATATTCGATCAACACATAAAGTACATTTTTTCATGACGCCTTCAGCAGCATCCATTTCACGCGCACCATATGGACACGCCCAAGCACACAAACCACAGCCGATACAATCACTTTCATTAACTAAGACGATGCCATCTTCAACTCTTTTGTAACTCGCCCCAGTTGGGCAAACAGTTACACAAGGTGCATCTTCACAATGTAAGCAAGATTTTGGAAAATGAACTGTTTGAGCGGGACCACTATCAGGGCTAACCTCATAAGTATGAACTCTGTTTAAGAAAGTCCCTACCGGATTACCGCCATAAGCGCCAATATCTGATAATGGCGCACCATAATTTGAAGTGTTCCACTCTTTGCAATTCACAACACAAGCGTGACACCCAACACATGTGTCTAAATCAATAACAAGACCTAATTTTTTTTGAGTTTTCTGTGGTAATTCAGTCATTAAATTCTTTTCCATATTTAATATCTTTAGGCGCAGAGCCCACTGGAGACTTTTGAGCCGAAGGAAAAGGCTCTACATGAGTTGCTATCTCTACCTTTTCAATCTTAACTCGCAGATCAAACCAGGCAGCTTGACCCGTTATGGGATCACTATTAGACCAACGCATACCATCCTTTTTAGGTGGTAATAATTCGTGAATAATATGGTTTAATAAAAATCCTTTATTCGATTCTGTCGCATCATCCTCTAGGGCCCACGCACCCCTTCGCTTCCCAATCGCATTCCAGGTCCAAATCGTGTTTTCATTTAAAGCATCCATTCGAGCGACTGGTACCTTTATTGATCCATGCCTTGAAGTGATTAATGCCCAATCTCCTTCATTAAATTTATTCATTTTCCAAATTTTCTTTGGCAAATACATCGGATTATGGCCATGAATTTGCCTTAACCAAGCATTTTGGCTTCCCCAACTGTGGTACATTGCCATTGGACGTTGGGTCAACGCATGGATTGGATATTCATCAAGATCCGTTACTTGATCTTCAAAAGTTTCATACCAAATAGGTAAGGGATCCATAGTTTCTAGGATTTGCTTACGGAGATGATCTGGTGGCTGCTTATGCCCAATACCACTAGCAGATAAAATAAACTTTTGCATTGGTTCGATATATATATCAAAAAGATAAGGAGCTGGTTTATCAAAAAGACCAGTCTTTACAGCCCATTCTTGATAATCAGCATTCCATGGCTTAAAAAACTGAGCCGCTTCTGGGATGTCTTTTTTCCAAAAACCCCCATTATCAATGTAAGCTTGAATTTGGTTTGGGTTAGGTTCTCCTCGCCCCTCATCATTACCATTCTTACCTCTGAAACCCGATAGTGGTCCAACGCCTGGCCGTCGTTCATGGTTAGTTATGTAGTCAGCGTAATCCTTGAATTTTGGCTCTCCATTTTCGTTTATAAAGCCTGGCAATTCTAACCGAGCACCTAAGTCTAATAAAACAGATTGAAATCCACGCACATCTCTATCAGGCTCTATGACTGGCCACCTAATACTATCAGCAACTGCGTCAGCTTCACAAATAGGTCGGTCTAAAAGACTTATACAATCATGTCTCTCCATATATGTGGTATCAGGCAAAATTAAATCAGCATAAGCTACCATTTCTGAAGAGTAAGCATCTGAATAAATCAGTTTAGGTATTTTGTATTCACCATCATCATTTTTTGCTGTTAACATTTCCATAACACCAGTTGTATTCATCGAGGAATTCCATGACATATTAGCCATATACATAAACAGCACATCTACTGGATAAGGGTCACCAGCATAGGCATTACTAATAACCATATGCATCAATCCATGAGCAGACATTGGATTCTCCCAAGAAAATGCTTTATCTATTCGAATTGGTTTACCATCATCATCAACACATAAATCTTCTGGTCCTTGAATGTACCCAAGATGTGGACCGTCTAACGGTTGCCCAGGCACTACCTTGCAGTGTGGTTTTGGATGATTTGTGGAATGCTTTGGATAGGGTGGCTTAAAACGAAAACCACCCGGAACCTCTACACTACCTAAAATTATTTGAAGTAAATGCAAAGATCTACATGTTTGAAAACCATTTGAATGCGCCGAAATTCCTCTCATCGCATGAAAGCTAACGGGCCTTCCTATCATCTTGTCGTGTTTTTCTCCTCGAAAATCTGTCCATTTTTGATTAATTACAATCTCTTCCTCAAAGGCAACGCGGGCTAATTCAGCTGCAATCTTTTTTATTCTGTTCGCCGAAATACCAACCGTTTTTTCAACTGACTCTGGAGAATAATCTTCAGACATATACCTTTTTATTAATAATTGAAAAACTGAAACATGACTAGTACCACCTTTTCGATAGCTACCAGTTAAATCAGGACTTACCCCACTTGTATTCCATGCAACTGCCTTTTTAGTTTTACGGTCAAGAACCAAAGGTTCACCAGCTTCATCTCTAATGAACAAACCAAAAGTTT
>Ga0308012_10001030_pt1 | contig 15575 bp, 12 predicted proteins | sample Neamet179_FD_203133 | JGI IMG/M metagenome (GOLD analysis project Ga0308012, IMG submission 203133) | Marine microbial communities from water near the shore, Antarctic Ocean - #179 | ecosystem: Environmental > Aquatic > Marine > Unclassified | place: Southern Ocean | collected 2014-07-25 | reverse complement strand
CCTTCGTCTATAACTTTATCACCTGTGTGGTACTGTTCCATCTTGTATGTAATTTTATGCTGCAAAATTACAAAAAGCTATTATTCTGACAAAATGTCAGATGGAATTAGAATGGTTCTTTTGTAGTTGATCGTTTTTGGACTTAAAAAATAATATGAAATCTAAAAGAAACTGAATTTAACTACTGATCACTTTACCAATATGTTCTTTACAATTCTTTGATTATTAATAATTAGTTTTAAATAATAGACCCCTGCATCAAAACTGGAAACATCAAGCACTAAATTTCTATTAGAGACCAGATACTTACTACTAGCGACTTCCTTTCCTACAGCATCCAAAAGCTCCCAAGAACTAATAGTATGTACACTTTCAATCTCTATGTAGTTTTTTGTTGGATTCGGGAATATTTTAATAGTCTCAGCTACAGTTTCGGCTACACTAAATCCAGGACAGTATTCTACTGTAATGGTAACCTCATCTGTAGTTTCTAAAAAGGCATAATCTTTTTGCGTGAGGGTATAGGTGGTGGTTTCTGTAGGGTTTACCCAAGGCATACCGGAGTTTACGCCTCCGTAAATACTCGTTTCCATATCCTCATTCGGGCTCCACCAGTACATATAATCTTCGTGTTCGCTAGTACCTAGATGTACTGAAGCTCCTATACAAATAGTGGTGTCTTGCCCTGCATTTGCTTCTATGTGTTCCTCGTTTACCAAGTGTACGCTTACATCATCTACTAGCATTATTGAAGAGGCTGAACCCACACAAGTAGTATCTATAGCCCATTGTATATCCTCGAATAGATTAAACCGAGCAAAGGTCATAAACTCGTAGGGCTTATCGGCATAAACCGTATCGCTAACCAAATACCAGTTTACCTCATCGTTTATAAGAGTATCTAGGGCTACATGGGGTGTATGTAAAAATTCCGAAAAAGTAGTGTAGATGTTTCCCCATTCTGTAGTATCCATTACGTTGAGTTGTAAGTAATCGTTTATATCATCTTGATCTTTTTCCATAGTATTAACATAAATAGTATCGGTATTAAAGTAAACACCTAGTTCGTCTGAACCGTAAATACATGTACCAACATAATAATAGTGAGTTTTTTTTACATAAAAACTCACCTGATAGGTCTCTCCAATTTCCATCGGCTCTTTTAAACGAATTTGAAAAGGTTCACTAATGGTATATACTGTAGAATAGGCAGCTGTACTAAAACTTGCCATTCCATAACCCGAATGTGGACTCTGAATTTCATAGTCATCACCTGGTTGTATGTCTAAAGGCATAGTTGTATTTACATAATCAGAAGTAGATCCACCGCCAACACCAGGAATTGAAGGTGTTTTAAACCATGGTGTACAAGTGTATAAATCGCCATTATTCATCCACATATTAGATGGGAATGGTGTATGAAACTCAAAGCTAGGGTTAGTAACAAGGTTTTGGGCTTCTGTGTCAATAGACAAAATGAATGTAAAGAAGAGTATTAGCTTTTTCATAATAGGTTAGATATTTGATAAAAATCAGTCATATAGGTATAGTAAAATAAAAGGGCAAATAGTAGATTGTAAAATGATCGTAATCTCATTTCATAAAACGCTATAATAGGTGCATATATATGGTTTATTGGAGGCGTAGATTTGGATTTATTTAAGCGATATAGAGGAGTATAATAGAAAAACACGCAAACAATTTGGAAGATTGAAAAAAGTTATCATAGTTTTGTAGCAAATTCAGAAATTGATATGGCAAAGAATCTAGTAATAGTAGAGTCGCCTGCAAAGGCAAAAACAATTGAAGGATTTTTAGGTAAAGATTTCAAGGTTTTATCGAGCTTCGGGCATATTCGCGATTTATCGCATAAGGATATGGGCGTGGATATTCCTGGAGGTTTTATACCCAACTACGAAGTTTCTACGGATAAGAAGGAAGTCGTAAAGCAACTAAAAAAAGAAGCGAAGGCTGCAGACACCGTTTGGTTAGCAACGGATGAGGATCGCGAGGGAGAAGCTATTGCATGGCATTTAGCTGAGACTTTAAATCTTAAGAATAAAGAAACGAAACGTATTGTTTTTCACGAGATTACAAAAACAGCGATTACAAATGCTGTTGAGAATCCACGCGAAATAGATTATAATTTAGTAAATGCACAACAAGCACGTCGTGTATTAGACAGGTTGGTAGGTTTTGAACTTTCGCCGGTATTGTGGAGAAAAGTAAAACAAGGTTTATCTGCTGGTAGAGTACAATCGGTTGCCGTTCGTTTATTAGTTGAGCGAGAAAGAGAAATAACGAGCTTTAGTTCTAGTGTGTACTACAAAATAGTAGCGCAATTTACCAATGCAGAAGCTAAGGTATTTAGAGCCGAAGTTTCATCGCGTTTAGCGAGTTTAGAAGAAGCTCAAGCTTTTTTACAGAAATGTGTAGATGCACAATTTAGTGTAGCTAACCTGGAGAAAAAGCCAGCTACCAAAAAGCCAGCTGCTCCTTTTACTACTTCTACTTTACAACAGGAAGCTGCTCGTAAATTAGGATTCTCGGTATCGCAAACCATGACGGTAGCACAACGCTTATACGAAGCGGGTAAGATTACCTATATGAGAACAGATTCTGTGAATCTTTCTAACGATGCGATGTCGGCTATAAAAGAAGAGATTACCACTGAATATGGTTCTGCTTATTCTGAACCCCGAAAATTTGCTTCTAAAATTAAAGGTGCACAAGAGGCTCACGAGGCCATTCGTCCTACTTATGTACACGATAGAAATGTGAGTGACGATAGTGGTCAGCAACGATTGTACGATTTAATTTGGAAACGTGCTATTGCTTCGCAAATGACCAATGCTCAGTTGGAGCGTACTACCGTAACGATCGATAATTCGAATCACGAAAAGAATTTTATTGCAAAAGGTGAGGTAATTATTTTTGACGGATTCCTAAAAGTTTATCTTGAAGGAACTGATGATGAAAATGATGAAGAACAAGATGGGATGCTTCCTAAATTGGCCGTAGGCGAAAATATCGCTTATAAGTCTATTAGTTCGAGAGAACGATTTACACAAGCACCTGCACGTTTTACAGAAGCGAGTTTAGTAAAGAAATTAGAAGAGCTTGGTATCGGTCGTCCTTCTACTTATGCACCTACAATTTCTACTGTACAACGTAGAGGTTATGTAGAGAAAGGAGAAGATGAAGGAACGCTTCGTTCGTACCATTATATAGAATTGTCTAATTCTGTTATCGAAACAAAAATCTTAGAAGAAAAAGCGGGTTCTAAAAAAGGTAAATTATGTCCTACTGATATCGGTATGGTTGTAAACGACTTTTTAGTTTCTAACTTCGATTCTGTTTTAGACTACCATTTTACTGCAAAAGTAGAAGAGGAGTTTGATGAGATTGCTGCAGGAGATAAAGAGTGGAATAAAATGCTTTTAGATTTCTATGGCGATTTTCACGCTAAGGTAGAAGATGTAAAAGAAAACGCTGACAGAGCAGTAGGAGAACGTCTTTTAGGATTGGATCCAAAAACAGGAATTAATATATATGTGCGTATTGGTCGTTACGGTCCAATGGCACAATTAGGGGAAGGTTCGGAAGAAGAAAAACCCAAATTTGCAAGTCTTAGAAAAGGACAGTCAATAGAATCTATTACCCTTGAAGAAGCAATAGATTTATTTAAACTACCTCGTCAGGTAGGGGAGTTTGAAGAGAAGGTGGTTACTGTGGCGATTGGTCGTTTTGGACCTTATGTTCGTCACGATAGTAAATTTGTTTCTTTAGGAGAAGAAGATCCTATGACTATCGAATTAGCCACTTGTATTGAGCTAATTGAAGCTAAGCGCAAGTCGGATGCCGAAAAGCATATTCATACTTTTGATGATGAAGAACCAACGATTCAAGTATTACACGGTCGCTGGGGTCCTTATATAAAGGTTGAGAAAACCAACTATAAAATACCTAAAGACGTTGAGGCTGAAGATTTAGATAGAGCACAATGTTTGGTGATTATGGAAAATCAACCTAAGAAAAAAGGTAAAGCAGCTGCAAAGCCTAAAGCCAAAGCGAAACCTAAGGCGAAGGCAAAACCAAAAGCAAAAGCAAAGGCGAAACCTAAGGCTAAAGCCAAAGCAAAGCCAAAGGCAGACAAGAAATAATTCTAAAGAGTCTTTACGAAAGTGGAGACTTTTTTAGTTTACTTAGTAATCTACTATGAAAACGAGAATCCATATAGATCAAAAAATAATTAGTGGAGCCTTACAGTTGTCGGGCTCTAAGAGTATTTCTAATAGGTTGTTAATTATTCAGGCACTTTCTGGTTCTATTAACTCTATTAGAAATTGCTCAAACTCAGATGATACTTGTGTGTTACACAAAGCACTTTCGAGTACAAGTTCAATTATAGATATTGGTTTGGCAGGAACGGCAATGCGTTTTTTAACCGCCTATTATGCCAGTAGAAATTCTGATGTAATTCTTACAGGTTCTGAAAGAATGAAACAACGACCTATAGGGGTTTTGGTTGATGCTCTCCGATTATTAGGTGCTGACATTAGTTATACCGAAAAAGAAGGCTTTCCACCCTTAAAAATAAAAGGAAAGATTTTAGAAGGCGGGATTGTTCCAATGAACGCTTCAGTTTCAAGTCAGTTTATTACTGCATTGTTACTCATTTCACCTACATTAAAAAATGGAATTCAATTAGAATTAGATTCAGAGATTTTATCTAAACCCTATATAGATATGACGCTGAGTTTGATGAACGAACATGGTGTTGGTTCTACTTGGCAAGGAAATACGATTTCTGTTTCTCCAGGGACTTATAAAAACGAAATTGTAGAGGTAGAGTCCGATTGGTCTTCCATTTCGTATTTGTATGAAACCTTAGCGCTAAGTGAAAAAGGAGAATTAGACATTTCTTATGTGTCTGAAAATTCTATTCAGGGCGATAAAAAAGTAATGGAGTTTTATGAGTCATTTGGAATACATTCTGAAATTAATGACGGTATTTTGAACTTGAAAAAAATTAAAGATTTTCTAATTTCAAAGTCTTTGACTTTCGATTGTAAAGAAACCCCAGACCTAGCACAAACACTTGCGGCTACAGCATGTGGTTTAGGGATTGACATTAAACTTACTGGACTCAACAATCTCCCACTTAAAGAAACCAATCGATTAGTCGCGTTGAAAGTTGAATTGGAAAAATGTGGGGCAGAGGTAAGGATTACCAATAACAATACTTTAGAAGTGTTTTCTCAGTCGGTGTTTCCAGAGATAGATTTAGATTTTGAAACCTACCATGATCACCGAATGGCAATGTGTTTAGCTCCTTTAGCTCTAAAAGCGAAGTCAGTATTTATTGATGATTCTGAAGTAGTAAATAAATCCTATAAAACGTATTGGGATGATTTGAAGAAACTTTCTTTTAGCATACATTTGCGTGAAAATTAAACAAGTCAGATTATGAATTTTGGGCACATTCTTACCGTAACTTTAACACTCTTTGCAGTGATCGATATTTTAGGGTCTATTCCAATTATTGTTGGTTTAAAAGCTAAAATGGGACATATTCAGGCCGAAAAAGCAACGATTGTAGCTGGAGTAATTATGATTTTGTTTCTCTTTTTGGGAGAACGTATTTTAAATCTAATTGGAATCGATATTAATTCTTTTGCACTCGCTGGAGCATTTGTAATTTTTCTTCTTGCACTAGAGATGATTTTAAATATCGAACTTTTTAAATCTGATGAAGGCGATACTTCTGGTTCTATAGTGCCTATTGCATTTCCTTTAATTGCTGGTTCGGGTACGCTTACTACCTTAATTTCTTTGCGTTCTACCTATTCAATTAACGATATTATTATTGGCGTAATTGTTAATTTAGTTTTCGTTTATATCGTTCTTAAATCAACAGGGAAGTTAGAACGCCTACTGGGTCAAGGTGGTATTAATGTATTGCGTAGAGTTTTCGGAATTATTCTTTTAGCGATTGCTATTAAGTTAACTAAACTGCATATTGCATTTTAATTTCTAGTTTTCCATTTTAAGTAAATAGCGAAGTCTAGTTTGGTGTTATTCTCTACCCTCTCGTTTCCAGATCCAATAATTTCTCTGTCTGTGTAGCTAAGGGCTATTACTTGAAGTCCGAGTTTTAAGTTTCTATTCAGTCGCTTTTGAAAACCCAAGCTATAAGTGCTTCCTTTTCCACTTAAAAACCGAGCGTTATACGAGCCATAAAAATGGGGTGCTTGCCAATACACCGACTCATTTATTGTATTGAAATAACAGCTTGAAATACAAATTTTATCTTTTTTACTTTTGCTCTTCCAGTAAACATTATATTGTAAACTTGCATTCCATTTCTTGTTTTGGGTGCTGCAGTTTAGTTTACTACTCCATTTAATTTGTGTGTTTAACTGTTGCTGATACAATAGTCGTAGTTTTTGTATTTGGTCGTTTCCAATAATTTGCTTTCGTTGATACTGACTTACGAATTTACTGCTATTTGCATTCCTAACTAACTCTGTTGCTACCTTGTTTCCCTCAGGATAATGCGGACTTTTTGTTTGCAATTGAGTCGATTTAAATGTGTCGAAGGCAATTTTAAAGGACCACTTTTTACTAAAACTATGCATAAATGCGTAGTACATTCCCTTTTCATACCCATTGCTAAAGCTGCTGTAATCTGATTTAAATTCATTTAGCATCTGAGGTTCTCGAGATCGATATTGTATAGTTAGGAAATCATTTCTGCCGATGCCAATATTTATTTTTTGAACCATTGCATATGATTGGTTATTTTGGCTTGCTATTTCGCCAACATATTGAATGTTGTAATAAGATTTAGAGATATGTAAACTTTGTAATACTAGTGGTTCTGGTAGTAACTCTGAGCGGTATACGATCCCAGCCCAACTAATTTTATATTGCTTAATTTCTTTTTTTGCGACCAGACCAATTAATTGCTCTTTTAGTGTTTTGTATTTAGTTATCTCTGTTGAAGTTCTAAATAATCCTGAATTGTCATAATTTGTAGATCCATTTGGCTTTCTAATTGATGCAAACAAATCCATTTCGAAAGCTCTAAATTTCCATTTTGAAGTTACTCCATTAAAATAGTTGTATTCTTTTGGGCTTAGACTAGTTTTAGTTGTTGCATTGTTATTGTACGTTAAGAAATACGGACTATTAATCCTGTAACCCGTTCCAAAAAGGATGCCTTCCCCTATATTAAGATCATACTTTCCTAATGTAACTTCCTTTACTATTTCTCCGCCAATGTATTGAATTACGTACGCAAGGTTATTTACTCCATTCCCATCGTATATTATTGGTTCTCCTATGTCCTTCTCTAAGGTTAGTCCAAATCTCCACTTATTGTTGAATGCATATCTATACTTAATAAGGGTCTTTAGTGGGCTCCCTTTATAGGATTTGTTTAGGCTTGCTCTTCGCTGTGGTGCTTGAAATTGTAGACCTATATAATAGTCTGTTTGTTTTAGTGCTTGTACATTATTTAATTTTTTACAGCTAATAAATTTTTTGATTCTTATTAGACTTTGAGTATCTATGTCAAGCGTTTGAAGTTGGTAAATTGAAGCTAAGTTGAGTTTGGTGCAGAAGTCTATAATTAGCCTAATTTCGTTTGTAGTAAGCAATTGTAATTGCGCTAATTGGTATAGCTTCGTTTTGTCGCTCAGATTAATTGGATGCAGAGTGTAGTAGTCCCAGATTTCGTAAAGCTCCTCTGCTGAGGGTTCATTTTCTAGACTTTCTATATAGTCCATTTGTACTGTATAGTCTTGAGCTTTCATTTTCAATAAACTACTCAGACTAATTATCCCGATAAGTATCAAAATCCTAATCATTTCCTAGCGTGTAAATAATCATGATGCTTGTGGATTGTCTGTGCTTATAGTGTAGGTATTGGCTAGAAAATTGAGTTTTATTTATACTATAACTAAGTTGGAAACCATATTGAACTGGATTAAGTCCTTGTAATAGGCTTAGATTAACACGATTTTGATAAGTGTATGTGAGTTGGTGTTTAAGCGCTATTACAGCTTGTGTTGAAACTCCCAAATCTAATTGAGAGACTAAATTTTGAGTCCACAAATAGACCGGACTGAAGATTAGTATGTTCTCAATATCGTTTTCTAGATAGGCAGAATTTGCAGGGTTTTTTAGTAGTAAATAAAACGAAAATCTGTCTTTTATAATTGCCGCTCCCATATCAAAACTCAGTGCTTGATAATTGGCTGTGTCATAAAGGTAGAGGTGGTGAAAGTTTATGCCTATTCCAAAAAAAACATTTTTACTTATTTGTTTAGAACTAGCAGTTTTGACTATTGTTTCTTTATAATGTTTGTATCCATATTGATAAACGGAGCTGTGAAAATAGTTTTTTTTAATGTTGTAAATCGCTCCAATTTCACTTTCAAATAGTCCAATTTCTCGATTTATATTATTTAGTTTCGTGTAGAATACTGTAGTGTCTATAAGACTTATATAGCTGGGATTTATTATTTTATTACCCAGTAAGATCGAGTTTTGCGCATTTAGCAATAGCCCAAAACTCAAACTTAGAAGAAGTAAGTGTTTCATTGGTTTATTTTTAAATTATTATATAGGTATTCTATTCGATTATATATTTTATTGGGTATTAAAAGTACAAAAAATACTTATGTCCTTTATTCGTGCGCGAATCCTTCTTCCTTTTTTTATATTTAGCCCATGGAAATAAAGGATTATTTTGAAGTATATACACCCGACCTCTCTTCATTAGGGGGTGAGAAAATGGGTTCATTCGTAGATTTTTATTCAGCAACAGAGTCGCTCGATTTTGAGCCGTACAACCTTATTTTATTTGGTGTACAAGAAGGTCGTTTATCTTTAAAGAATGAAACTTGTGCCTTTGCTCCAGACGAAATCCGCGATGAATTATATGATTTGTATCAAGGAGAGTGGGGTATGAAGATTCTTGACTTAGGTAATTTGAAATTAGGTGACCGTGTAGAGGATACCTATAGTGCGCTGAAAGATATTAGTGAATATTTTGCGGAAAACGGAAAACAAGTTTTAATCCTAGGGGGTGGACACGATTTAATAAAACCGATTTTTGAGGCATATTCTACTCTCGGCAAACCGTTGAGTTTTGCCTCTGCTGATGCGTATTTAAACTTTCAAGATGGAGATAACTATAACTCTACTTCATTTTTGTCTGAGCTTGTAGCTGCCCCAGAATCTTTATTGTCTAAGTATACACTTTTGGCTTATCAGACTTACCTATGTTCGCCAATTGAAGTTAATCTCTTAAAGAATATGGACTTCACGTTGCTTCGTTTAGGAGATTTTAATGCGGATTATAATGAGCTAGAACCTTATGTAAGAGATTTAGATCACATGAGTATTGACTTGTCGGTACTTAAGTCATCGGAGGCTCCAGCAACGATACATTCTTCTCCAAACGGGATTAGTGCTGATGGTTTGTGTGCCTTGATGCGTTACGCCGGCATGAGTACTCGTATGAAAAGTGTTTTGTTTGCTGAGCTAAATCCTAGATTGGATAAAAATAAGCAGAGTTCTAAGGTTTTTGCACAGTCAATTTGGTACTTTTTAGAAGGTCTTCATCTACGATATGACGACTTTCCCGAAATAAACAATCACAACTTCAAAAAATTTCATGTGAGTGCAGGGTTTTCAGAACTTGTATTTTACAAAAGTAATCGATCTGGTAGGTGGTGGGTAGCACTCTATAATAAATCTGAAACTGCAAACATACCCTTACTGTCATGTTCTCTAAACGACTATAATAAAGCGGTTCAGGGGCTACTTACGGAGCGACTTTCTTCACAATTAAAGTTTTAGAAAGTGGCATAAGTTTTGCCTTAAAGGGAAGTCTTAATAGGGTATGAATGAAGGTTGTTAATATAAATCAATCAAATTTTGATTTTTTTTCTATCTTTAGCCCTCTCAATTAGGGTGCAACAAACAGATTATGCATTGTATGAAAAAGGTTTTAGTACTGTTTTGTGTGTTAATTACTGGTTTAGCTGAAGCTCAGCAAGACCCTCAATTTTCACTAAACATGTTCAATATATATTCAGTAAATCCTGCTTTTTCGGGATCTTACGATCAATTCAACGCTTTGGCTATTCATCGTAGTCAATGGGTAGGGTTTGATAATGGCGCACCTACAACTCAGCATGTAAGTGTTGAAGCTCCTGTGTATTTTTTACACGGTGGTGCGGGTGTTAGTTTAGTAAACGATAAGATTGGTAACGAATATTCACGAGGTGTAAACTTCTCGTACGCCTATCAAACAAGGCTGTCTAAAAAATCTGAATTAGGTATTGGTCTTAGTTTAGGTTTTATTGATGTTGGAATTGAAGGTGAATGGACTGCTCCAGACGGATCAAATGGTGGAAATGACCCACTAATCCCTACTACTGGTTCAAACGATTTAGTACCCGACCTAGGTTTGGGTGTCTACTATAGAATGAAAGAGTTGTATATAGGTTATTCGGTTACCCACTTAAATGAACCAACCGCTACTTATAGTGAAAACACAAGAACCTTTAATTTTAAGAAGCATCATTATTTAACTTTAGGTTGGATGACCCAAGTAAATAGTGAGCTTGTTTTACGTCCTTCTATGCACGTTAAAACAGATCAAGTTTCAACACAAATTGACTTTAACATAAACGCAAATTACGGCGCACACCTTTGGGGTGGAGTTACATATAGATTAGACGATGCAGTAGTACTAATAGCTGGGTATAATATTAATAAAAACCTTAAGTTTGGCTACGCATATGATATTACAACTTCAGACCTAAAGTCGGAGTCTAGTGGTTCACACGAAATTTTATTACGTTATTCATTTAAGATGCACCCGAGAGGAAAGATCCCGACGCATTATAGGAATATCAGATATAATTAATTTGAATTACTTATTTAAGTAAACTGTAGGAAAAACAACAAAAATGAGAAAGATACTTTTAATTGGTGCAATTACAGCTGCTGTATTAAGTAGCTGTGGTACTTCATCGAGAGGTGAGCTAGTTGGTGTTCAGGAATTAACCGAGTTCTACCCTTCCGATCCTTACGGAATGGTTTTTATTCCCCGTGGTACATTTACTATGGGTGCTAATGACGGTGATGTGCCTTACGCACATACTACACCGAAAAAATTAGTAACCATGCACGCTTTCCACATGGATCAAACCGAAATTACAAACAACGAATACCGTCAGTTTGTTCATTGGGTTAGAGATTCCATAGCTAGAACACTACTTGCCGAAGGTATGGTAGAAGGTTATGAGTACATAGAGGAGACTGCAGATGGTGAATTTCTTGAAAACCCATATCTTAACTGGAATGTTCCATTAAATATGGGGAATACAGACGAAGAAATTCAAATGGTACTTGAAGAAATGTACCTTCCTTTAGAGGATAGAATTATGGGTCGTAAAGAATTCGATTCTCGCTCTTGGAGTCATAACTATAGTTGGGTTGATAAATCTCCTGCGGCACAAAAAGCAAATCGTTTTGATCCTGAAACTAAAACTTATAGAGAAGGTTTTTCTCGTCAGAATTTAGTGCACGAAAATGATGTTTATGTTTACCCAGACACATTAGCTTGGATGCATGATTTCTCTTATACATTTAACGAACCAATGTTCGATACTTATTTCTGGCACCCTGCTTATGGTGAATATCCAGTTACAGGTGTGAACTGGGAGCAAGCAACAGCTTTTTGTAATTGGAGAACAAACATGCGTTTAGAGCAGTTATCTAACTACCAACAGAAGTATGAAACCGAATTCCGTTTGCCTACAGAAGCAGAATGGGAATATGCTGCTCGAGGTGGAAAAGACAATCAAATTTACCCTTGGGGTGGACCATATTCTCGTAATAGTAAAGGTTGTTTCTTAGCTAACTTTAAACCAATTAGAGGTAATTATATAGCCGATGGATATGCATTTACATCTCCTTCTGTTTCTTACTGGGCTAACGATTACGGCTTGTACAATATGTCTGGTAACGTTTCTGAGTGGAGTTCTACACCTTTCGAACCATCTGCTTCATTATTTGTATCAGATATGAATCCTTATTACACATACGATGCTGCAGACAATGCACATCCAATGTTGAAAAGAAAAGTGGTTAAAGGTGGTTCATGGAAAGATGTTGGAGCCTTTTTACAAGTTGCTGCAAAAGATTACGAGTACCAAGACACATCTAAATGTTATATTGGTTTCCGTTGTGTAAAAACTTACGCAGGTGTTGAAACAATTAATTTTGGATATTAATAATTACAAATCACAAATTCACAAGATATGGGCTTTTTAGAATCTAAAAAAGGAAAAAATGCAATGGCTAAACTCTATGGTATTGGAGCAGCCGTAGTGATTTTAGGTGCATTATTTAAAATACAACACTGGACTTTTGCTGATGAGATGCTGATTGTAGGTTTAGGTACCGAAGCAATTATCTTCTTCTTCTCTGCTTTTGAGAAGCCACATGCTGAATACGACTGGTCTCTAGTTTATCCAGAATTAGCTGGAATGAATGACGATAATTTAAGTCCTGTAAGAGAGTTAGACAATATGCTTGAAAAAGCTAAAGTCGATGGTGATCTTATTATGAGTTTAGGTGAAGGTTTACGTAAAGTAAACAAAGCAGCTAACGGAATAGGTTCTGTTACAGATATTGCAGACAGTACTCAAGAGTACAGTAAGCAAGTTACTGCAGCAGCTAAAAAATTAGAAAACATTAACGGTTTGTATGAAGCACAAATTGCTTCTTCTACAGAACAAACTGAAGCTACTCGTAGAATGGCTACTAATATGACTGCCTCTTTAGATAATGCACAACAAATGCAAATCGAATTGGAGATGTTAAGCAAAAACTTAAATGCTTTAAACGGCGTTTATGGTAATATGCTTAATGCGATGAATTACAATAAATAAACTGTTATTAATTCTTAAGATTTAGAAAGTATGGCAGGAGGTAATTTATCACCAAGGCAGAAGATGATTAACATGATGTATCTCGTGTTAACAGCTTTACTTGCTTTGAATGTATCAAAGGATATTTTAAAAGCCTTTCAAAAGGTAGAGTTTTCTTTGAGTCAAGCAGTAGAAAACATTGGAGTACAGAATAATTTGATGTATTCTGAATTTGAAAAAGCAGCAGACAACAATCCACTTAAAGTTGGAGTGTGGAAAGATTTAGCTTTTGATATTAAAGATGATGCTGAAGGATTAAGAGACTATATTGGAGAATTAAAGGATTCTTTAATCTTTAAGACTGGTGGTTATGATGAGGAAGGTGCTTTAATAGGTATGGATAACCTTGAAAAGGTTGCCAACGAAATGTTAAAGATGCCTCAGAAGGGTGCTTTACTTAAAGCAGAAATCAAAAAGTATAGAGATTCTATGCTCAAAATTAAAGGAGTTTCAGATAATGCTGATTTAGTTGCATTAATCACAAACACCTTTAATATTGATGATATTGTTAGTAAAACAAAAAAATATTCTTGGGAAGAAGATAGATTTGATCATTACCCATTAATTGCTGTTTTAACATTCTTAACTCAGATCCAAGGAGACGTAGTAAATATTGAATCTAAGGTTGTTGATTATTTGCGAACTAATATTGGTGCAGATGACATGAAATTCTCTACTGTAGAAGCTCAGGTTATCCCTACTAAGAGTTACGTAATGGAAGGAGATAGTTTTAAGGCTAGTATTTCACTTGCAGCTTACGATGAATCCCAAACTCCTACAATTATAGTTACAGACGTTTTTATTAACGATACTCTTCCTGATTTTAGTCAAGGGGATACTATCTCAGTAGCAACTGATGGTCGTGGAGCATATAGTGTTCCTGCAAGAGGTATAGGTGTACAGAAACGTGCTGCCAAAATTCTTTTAACTACAGAAGGTGGTGTTAAGGAATATGAAGAGATCTTCGAATACCAGGTAGCAAAGCCTATGGCTGTAGTTTCTCCTACGAAAATGAATGTTTTCTATAGAGGTGTACCAAATCCAATTGAGATTTCTGTACCCGGTTATTCTCCTGAGGACTTAACAGTTTCTGGTACTAACGTAACACTAAAGAGAATTAAACCCGGTCAGTACGAAGCAACTGTTCGCGATAAAGCTAAAGGTGATTCTAAAATCACTGTTAAAGCGAATGGTAGAACCATTGGAAAACCAATTGAATTTAGATTAAAAAGAATACCTTCTCCTGCTGCCAGTATTAATGGTAAAAAGGAAGGTGTAATGTCTAAAGGTAAATTAAGTAAAGCGCAAGGTATCGCAGCTACACTTCCAAACTTTCCGTTCGATTTAAAGTACACTGTGCAATCATACGATGTACGTTTAACTGATGGAGAATATACCAAGACAATAAAAGTAAAAGGAAACAAGTTTACGGCTGAAATTAAGGAGAAAATCTTGAAATTAAAGCCTGGTTCCGACATCTCATTTACAAATATTAGGGCTAAGGGTCCTGATGGACGTAAGCCATGTGGTGCAATAATTTTGACAGTACAGTAATTTAAATACCAAGGATCATGAAAATCTTTAAGGTTGCCTTTACAGGATTAGTATTATTAGCGGGTTCTTTTACATTCGCACAAACCAATGTATTGGATTATAATCCGAATGCAAGTGCTCTTGATGGTCACGCTTTTGTGAAACACCACGATTATCAAAATAGAGTATTAGATTATCCTTTTGTAAGAGAAGATGATATTCTTTGGTCTAAAACCTACATTCAGCGTTTGGACTTAAGACAAAGAAAAAATCACCCTTTATATTTCCCTACTTACCCTGTGAAAACTGGTGGTGGTGAACTTAGAATGAATCTTGCTGCCAATCTTTTAAAAGCTGTTTTAGAAGACCAAACATTAACAGCTTACGATTCTGAGTACTTTGATGAAGTTGTTACTAAAGAGAAGGTTGAGAAAATGCTATTTGCAATCGATACTGTAGAATATGAAGATATTGATACTGGTGAGCTTGTTAGCGAAATAGACACTATTAAGGTGGAAAGTAAGGACATTAAAGAATATTTAATTATTGAAGATCGTTTCTTCGATAAAAAGAGATCTGTTATTGATGTTCGTATCCTTGGAATTTGCCCTGTAGCCGAAATCATGAACAAGGAAACTCTAGAAATAGAAAAGGTTAAACTTTTTTGGATCTGGCTTCCTGAAGCGCGTCAGTTATTGGCAAATGCTACTGTATTTAATACGAGTAACAGAGTAGAACGACTTACTTATGATGAGTTTTTACACAAACGTTTATTCGCATCTGTAATTACAAAAGAGACCAACTTATATGATCGTGCTATCTTTGAATACAAAAAAGATAGAATGCACCAACTCCTGGAAGCTGATCGCATTAAAAACGATATTCGTAATATGGAATCTGATCTTTGGGAATACTAAATTTCTTTACCCTAAAATATGAAAGCTCCCTTTGGGAGCTTTTTTCTTATGAAGCAATTTGATTATATAATTGTCGGCCAAGGATTAGCCGGCACCGTACTTTCTT
>Ga0308012_10001029_pt1 | contig 15577 bp, 14 predicted proteins | sample Neamet179_FD_203133 | JGI IMG/M metagenome (GOLD analysis project Ga0308012, IMG submission 203133) | Marine microbial communities from water near the shore, Antarctic Ocean - #179 | ecosystem: Environmental > Aquatic > Marine > Unclassified | place: Southern Ocean | collected 2014-07-25 | reverse complement strand
CACGCTACGGTTAAATCACCATATAATTTTCCCTTTGGAGTTAGCATTGGTGTTAAACTCAATCGACCCACTTTAGGCACAAACCCAGCTAAAATTTGATCCAAATACTTACGCGCACCTGGACCCTTAAACTCGTGCTTAGCAAAATTTGCTATCTCTATGCCACCAACATTTTCTCGAACGGCTTTCACTTCCCGAGAAACATAATCATGGCTCCTATTTCTTTCAAAGCTAGGGTCCTCCCATGCATCATTTTGATCATCAGCAAACCATAATGCGTGCTCCAAACCAAAACTTTGATCCATTCTCGCGCCTTTAGCGATCAATCGATCATAAAGTGATGTTGTTTTCTGTAATCTACCCTGTGGCAATGTCTCATTTGGAAACGTCATTACAAAACGACGCTCATAATTTTCAGTCGACTTAATAGTTCCCCAGTCTGGTGTCGCCCAATCGCCAAACCTGGCAACATCCATTGCCCAAACGTCTATAGAAGGCTCTCCATCTATCATCCATTCAGCCATAGTTAAACCAACGCCACCACCTTGACAAAACCCCGCCATGACCCCCACCGCACACCAATAATTTTTCATACCTGGAACTGGGCCAATCATGGGATTTCCATCAGGTCCAAATGTAAAGGGTCCATTAATAGCATCTTTAATTCCCGCCTGAGCCAAAGCTGGAACTCTCTCAAAGGCCAACTCTAGGCGATCAGCAATATTATCTAGATTTGGTTGTAGTAATTCGTGTCCGAAATCCCAAGGAGTACCGCTTACTTTCCAGGGTGTTCCAACTGGTTCATAGGTCCCCAAAAGCATACCCTCTTGTTCCTGACGGAAATAAATATTAGCCTCATAATCAATACCACACGGCAACCTGGAACCATGATTTGCTACAGCATCAATACGTTCGGTAATCAAATAATGATGTTCCATCGGTTGTACTGGGATCTGCAAACCTTGCATGTGACCTACTTCCCGAGCCCATAATCCACCACAGTTAACAATAATTTCTGCATTTATCGAACCCTTTGGCGTAACAATATCCCATGATCCATCTGCCTTTTGTGTAGTCGACGTGGCAGGAGTATGGGTAAAATACTGAGCTCCATAAAACTTTGCGGCCTTTGCAAACGCATAAGTCGCACCTGAGGGATCTAAATCACCATCTTGTTCATCCCATAAAGCAGCATGATAATGTTTTGGATCAATCAAGGGATGTCTACTAGCGACCTCAGCCGGACTAATGAATTCCTGCTGCAATCCCATATAACGAGCCTTTGATCTCTCCCGCTTTAAATAGTCATACCAAGTTTTATTTGAAGCAAGATAAAAACCACCAGTCATATGTAAGCCAACAGAATGCCCTGAAATTTTCTCAATCTCTTTATATAAATCTATTGTATAACCTTGAAGTCGGCTGATGTTTGGGTCGCTAGAGATCGTATGAATTTGTCCTGCAGCATGCCAGCTAGAACCAGAAGTTAATTCATTTCTCTCTAATAAAATAACGTCTTTCCATCCAAATTTAGCAAGATGAAATAAAATTGAACATCCAACGACACCACCACCAATAATGACTACTTTTGCATGGCTAGGTAATGACTTAATATTACTTTTTTCATCTAACTGAATATCTGGCAAAGGATGCTCCTACATGTGCTTTTAATAAAAGTTTGGCAAATAAAACATTAGCCACAGATTAAACTAAAATATGACAAATAAATTCAATTTTGCAACAAATCTTTAATTCAGATTACAATCTCTATTTATAACTAAGAAAATTAAATAATGTATATATTTTGATTTATAATAGGATCAAATATTTTTAATTACACCTGGGAGCTTTAATGGTCTCCACATTATTCCTAATTCTTGCATTCTAATAAAATTGAGTGTTCCATACTCAAAAAAATTAAGGTCAAAAATGAACAACCTATTTTCAGAAAAAATGAAGGCAGTTAAACCTTCTGCGATTGATGAACTCTTAGCACTGGGAGCAGACAAATCAATTATATCATTTGGCGGTGGTTATCCAGATGCCTCATTATTTCCTAAAAACAAATTAAAAAAAATATTTAGTGAAATAATTAATGATCCAAGTGGTGCGTCAATGCAATATGCCCCTTCAGACGGATTGCCCAAACTACGTGAGCAAATTGCCAATTTGATGACATTAGATGGTACACCTTGTGACGCAAAAGATGTTTTGATTCTTCAGGGCTCTCAACAAGGATTCGACTTAGTTTCCAAAATGTTCATTGATCCTGGTGATGTTTTAATCACAGAAGATCCAACTTTCTTGGGTGCTTTAATTGCATTCAATCTTAATCAACCAAATTATAAAGCTGTACCAATAGATAATGATGGTATGCGAACAGATCTTCTTAAGAAAGTGCTAGAAGAAAACCCAAGAACTAAGATGATATATACCATTCCTGACTTCCAAAACCCAACTGGAGTTACACTGAGCCTCGCTAGACGTAAGCAATTAATTAATTTAGCAAATCAACATGACGTAGTGATCTTGGAAGACACACCTTATCGCCATATCCGTTTTGAAGGTGAAAGCCTTCCCACCTTGAAATCAATGGATACCCAAAATCGCGTCATTCATCTGGGTAGTTTTTCAAAAATTTTAGTTCCAGGTTTACGAATTGGTTGGGCTGTAGCAGAAGCCAACCTAATTAAGAAAATGGGATTATTGAAGGTAGCAGCAGATACGCAAACTTCAACACTCAATATGGCTGCAACAAGCATGTTTTTAGAGCGCTATGATCTTAATGCGCACATAAACAAACTTAAGGAAGCATACTTAACTAAAAAAGAATTAATGTTGGAGCAAATTAGAAAACACTTTCCAGAAAATACTAAAATAACTAACCCCAGTGGGGGGTTGTTTACTTGGGTAACATTTGATGAAAGATTTGACACGGCTAAATTTATGAAAGAAATAGCACTACCAGAAGCTAAAGTAGCATATGTACCAGGTGGTAGTTTTTTCCCAGTTAAAGAACAAAAAAATCATGCTCGCATCAATTTCTCCTCTCAATCTGAAGATCTTATTCAGAAGGGCATTACGTCTCTTGGCCAATCACTACGAAACTACGAAAAGCGGAACAAAATTTGATAGCTAAAATAATTACAGGTACTACTGCCAAAAATTACTTGTAAGCCCACATTAAAACTTGTTAAACGACCCCACTAATTTTGATGATTGGAATATTTATATTATGAGCGCGAAGAAATCACCCAAGAAGCCGACTAAGGAAGCTGCTTCCACTGAAGTTAAAAAAAATAATATTGAAAAAAATACTGATGTTAAAAAAGATACTACTGAAAAAAATACTGATGTTAAAAAAGATGCTACTGATAAAAGCACCGAAACCACTCAAGATTCCAAAACAACAAAAGACAAAACACCTCCAAAGTCAGCATCTCAATCTTCTATAAGTCATTTTTCAAGTGTTTCCACACCAGCCTATCGATCTGGCTGGGAACAAATATTTGGAAATAAGGAAAAGGTTGAAGATAACCTTGATGATAACCAAGAAAATTTTCAAGAATTTTCAGTTGAAGATAGTAGTATTGACCTTGATTTGCGAAGTTTACTTTACAAGGCTTTCCAAACGGAAGCACAAAAGCATGGATTTCAATTAAATGACGTAAATGAAACAAGTAATATTGTTTACAATCTAAGCTGCAAAATCATAAATAATTAATTAAAGTATTTTGGGGAACTAAGTTTCTTAGTTAATACGTCTATATAATTTCCACTGAGGCTTTGTCGGCTTTGTTTAACCCTAGGGTTAAACAAGCATTCCACGAGCGGCCACTGGGATCACGTCGACAATTTTATTTCCACGTACGGCCACAAGCTGATCAACCATATTAACTGCAACACAAACATGATTTGGTATGACTCTAACAATATCGCCTATTTTAGGTTTATTGCGGCACTTTGAAAGATCAAGAAAGCCGTGCTCTTCAGCAAGTTTTTCAATTATGGCATTTGGATGCTCAAGAAGTCTGCCAAACCCTTCCAACCCAAACTGATCAGATGTCAAAGTTTTGGAACCAGCATCAAGTATACCTCGATCCACTGCTCCTCGGCTGACAACACTTGTAAATACTTGTAAAGCACAATCTTCAAATTTTGCCACACCAGCCTCAATCATCATGAGATCATTAAAAATGCAGGTTCCAGCACGATGTTCTGTTGCACCATCCAGTTGACCCATGTTTTGAAAGTTTGGTGTGCCACCAGTTGACACAATCTTGGCAGACATTCCTAAGCTTTTGAGGCCTTCCTTAGTTTTTTTCCAAAATTCTTGCGTTTGCGACCAACCATTCAGGGGTGGGTAAAACAACAGTCCCGCAAAATTAAGCATAGGATCATTTTTTATGATTCTGGCAAGCGTGATGACTTCGCCTGGAGTGACTACACCAGCGCGATTCTGGCCAGTATCACATTCAATCATTACATCCATAACACGATCAGCCTGATGCGCAGCAGCCGAGTAGGCCGCGAGCGAAAATGGATTATCTGCGCATACCTTTAAACTAATGCGTCTCTGCAATGAGGTTAGGCGGCCGGACGCAGCAGCCCCCAAAAGGTTTGTTGCAATGATAATATCTGTAATGCCCGCATCGACCATCACTTCTGCTTCACCTAATTTTTGACAAGTAATTCCCTTCGCGCCAGCCGCAATCTGCATTTTGGCCAAGACAGGTGATTTATGGGTTTTAATGTGAGGCCTGTTAGCAAGGCCCTTCGCATCACAAAGCTTCTGCACATGGTTAATGTTAGTCTCCACAATATCGAGATCAATCACTGGGCATGGAGTTCCAAAGTTTTTAATAATATTTTGCTTGAGATTTTCACTTATCTCATTTTGAAGTTTTGTCATGATTAAAAAAGTACACTTTTGTTTATCAATGTAAACACTGTCAGGTGGTTTATAAAGTTCCAGGATTAGCAAAATAATTATAAAAACTCATCATTATGTATTTACTGAGCAAAAATTTTGAGTAATCGTAAATTAAATAATTATAGGAGCACAGAATGAAATCTTCTTATCGTGCCGTGGTCATTGGAGGTGGTGTAGTTGGAGCGTCAGTACTTTACCATTTAACTAAATTTGGGTGGAGTGATGTGGCACTTATTGAACGCGCTGAACTAACAGCAGGTTCCACATGGCATGCCGCTGCTGGATTCCATGCGCTAAATGGAGACCCAAATATTGCTGTGTTACAAGATTATACAATCAATTTGTATCGTGAAATTGAAAAAGAAAGTGGTGTGAACTGTGGCCTTCATATGACTGGTGGTGTGAATATTGCTACAGACCCAGATCGTTGGGAGCAGATAAAAGCAGGATGGGCCACATTTCAGGCGATTGGAGTAACAACAGCGCGATTAATGTCGCCAACTGAGGTGAATGAAATCACTGGCGGTGTTGTGAAAACAAGCGATGTGTTAGGTGGCCTTTATGATGATAATGAGGGTTATCTTGATCCAAACGGAACAACACACGCATATGTTGGAGCAGCAAAAATTCGTGGTGCGGACGTAATCTTAAGAAACCGTGTTGTAGAACTCAACCAAAGAAAAGATGGTAGTTGGGACATTGTAACAGAAAAAGGCACAATTCATTCTGAGCATATTGTTAATGCTGGGGGCCTTTGGGCAAAACAAGTGGGACTGATGGCAAATGTTGACTTACCAGTCACTCCAATGGAGCACCATTATCTCATCACAGAACCATTTGAACCACTAAATACCATTAAGGGAGAACTTCCAACAATTGTTGATCTTGATGGCTTTACGTACACTAGACAGGAGCGCGACGGGTTATTGATGGGGGTGTATGAGCAAAATCCGAAACATTGGCATGTTGACGGCGCACCCTGGGATTATGGAATGGACCTTATTCCCGAGGATATTGATCGAATTGGAACAGAGCTGGCGATTGGCTTTGAAAGATTTCCTGGCCTAGATAAAGTAGGAATACGACGTTGGGTAAATGGCGCCTTCACTTTTGCACCAGATGGAAATCCGTTGGTGGGCCCTATCGGTCCAACAGGTTATTGGGTTGCATGTGGTGTAATGGCCGGTTTCAGTCAGGGTGGAGGAGTAGGCAAAAGTTTAGCTGAATGGATGATTTATGGTGAACCAGAAAATGATATTTTCGGTATGGATGTTGCTCGATTTGGCAAGCATCAATCAAATAGAGAATACATAAAGCAAACCACAGGTCAGTTTTATTCTCGACGTTTTGTTATGACTTATCCAAATGAGCAATTGCCCGCCGGTAGGCCATTACGTCTTCCAGGGGCATATAATGATATGACTGATGCGGGGGCCATTTGGGGCAGTCTATGGGGTTTAGAATTACCACTCTACTTTGCTCCAAAAGGTTTTAAAGAACCTGGCACGATGAAACGGCCAAATTCATTTGAATATGTGGAAGGGGAATGTAACACGGTTCAAGAAACGTGTGGTCTTTTAGATATTTCAGGATTTTCTCGATATAAGGTATCGGGAGATAAAGCTGGGATGTGGTTAAACAAATTGTTGGCTTGTGAACTTCCAAAACCTGGGAAGATAAAACTGGCACCCATGCTTGGTCATGATGGCAGACTCAAAGGGGATCTTACGTGCTTTAATTGGGGAGATGGTACTTATTGGTTAATGGGGTCCTATTACATGCGCCAGTTTCACATGCGCTGGTTTGAAAAAAATATGGATACTGAGGTGGATATTCAAGATGTATCAGATACGTTTGGTGGCTTTTCAATAAATGGACCAAAATCTCGAGACGTTTTAAATGCGTTAACTACATCTTCAAAATCAAATTTAAAGATGATGGAGTGTGCTGAAGTTGACCTAGGTTTATTCCGAGTTAAAATTGCCCGGCTTTCATTATCTGGAGAAATGGCCTTTGAAATAAGCTGCCTGACGTCAGAACATGTGGGACTCAGAAATATGTTACTAGAAGCTGGTCAAAAAATAGGAATTAAAGAAATTGGCTTTGATGCTATGCTTTCCTTAAGGTTAGAAAAATCTATTGGCATCTGGAACGCAGAATTTACACAGGGGTATACGCCTGCAATGACTGGTTTAGATCGATGGTGCGATTGGGGTAAAGGCGATTTTATAGGACGCAAGGCTGCACAAAAATCACTCAATCCAAAACAAATTCTAACAATGCTAGAAATAGATGCTGAGGATGCTGATGCAACAGGATTTGAACCTGTATGGTCTGATGATAAAGTTATAGGTATGACAACATCAGGCGGGTATGGCCACCGGATGAAATGTAGTTATGCCTTAGCAATGTTGGACAGAACACATGTGGAGATCGGGAAAAAGATTTTTGTTCACGTTGTGGGTAAAAAGCGCACAGCCAAGATAATACCATTTTCACCTTATGATCCAATTGGATCTCAAATGAGAAAAACTTAAATGAGTCCAGACAATAGAAGATGTTATTTTGATGAAACTCAATCTTTTATATTGTCAATTCTTTATAAACATGTTGCGCACTTGGCCTGGAAATCACAGCGTCTGCAATCCGTTTAACATTAGGAAATTCAGAAATTTGTGGAAGTCCTCGATCTGGATGAAGAGAGAGCCACGTGGTTAACATATATAAATAAAGGTCAGCAGCACTAAATCGGTCACCCAATAGCCATTTATTATTACCTATTTGATCATCAATAACTTTCCAAGTTTCTCGTAACCTTCTAATTCCTCTTCTTTGAGCGCCTGCTTCATCCTCAACTGAATCGGCAAATCGATCAGGGTAATAGTAAGTTTGAAATGCTGTTTGAACTGAGTTAGAAAAATAAATAAGTGTTTGAAGAAATAGTCCTCTGTTTGGATCATCTACTTTAGGTGCTAAATTCATTTCAGGATGACGATCACACAAAAATATCGTGATTGCGGCGCATTCATACATACCAGTATTGTCATACATAAGAACAGGTACCCAGCCATTTGGATTAATTTTGATTTGTTTTGGCGGTCTGGGCTTACTTCGGTCTTTGGTAGATTGAATTAATTCATAAGGCTGACGCAACTCTTCAAGAACCATTTGAACCCCTTGTGCCGCACTACCATCAGCATAAAAAAGTTTATAAGTCATAATTTTTCTCCTTTAAACACACTCTTTCAGAAACTTAAGTGGTTCAATATGTCCAGTGTTCGGTATAGGGTCGTAATTCAATTTCATTACTCCATGCTGATTTTGGTTGTAAATGTGTCAACCAATAACTCTCAGCCACATCATCAGGATTTGCAAGATTGTCAGGGTTATATTCAGTACCGTAGGATTGTTTCATATAAGGCACATCAAGATCACAATCTAATCTAACATGGATAATATGAACGCTCTCCTTTGCGTAAGCTTTTGAAAGACTTTGAGACAATGCACGTAATCCAAATTTTCCAATCGCATAAAGTGGATAAGTATTTGATCCTCTATAAGCAGCAGTTGCACTAGAAAAAAATATACTACCTTTAGAGTTTTTGATCATTTTTGGTAATACTGATTTAGCAGCAGCAAATGCGCCTATTACTTCAGTATTATATACTTCTGAAAGTTGCTCATAAGATATGTCTAAAGGTTCACATCTCGTAAATTCACCTCGCACATTATAAATCAAAACTTCAATTTCACCCATTTCACTAATTACGTTTGCTATCGCATTCTCAATAGCAATGGGATTCTGGGCATCAGCACAAAAATGTTTAACATCAGATCCAATTGAGCTGACTGCTTCAAATGCCAAAGAGCTTCCTTCAATTGATCGTGAAATTAAAGCTATATCATATCCTTGATTGGCAAATTTTTTAGCAAGAGCTTGGCCAAGGCCCTCCCCTGCTCCAATAATTGCGCACACTGATCTTGACATTTTAAAAACTTTCTTTGGAAAAAAATAACCACAGATGAACTAAACTTCGCTCATAACAAAATCATAATCAATGAAAAATATTTAATACGTTAACTATATTCCAATACAGATGAGACCAATATATCAAAAAAATAACACAATTTTCATTATAGAGATCGCAAGATCTCTATAAACTTAGGTCCAAATCGTTTTATTCTTGCTGCATTCATACCCGTAATTTGTCCAAGCTCTTCAATGTTGTTTGGGTGTCTTTTAACGATATTTCGCAATGTTGATGTAGAGCAAGAAAGTGGCTTTTCTGTTTCAAACTCACCTTTTTCCAAAACCTTTTGCGCCGCTAATAGTCGATCAAAGACGTCAGCTTCTGGCCGACCTGCCATTTTACGACGTATTGGATGTAGTTTTATCTCTTCACCAGTAATTATTGTTAAAAAGGTTTGCCCATACCTTTCCAATTTCTTAGATCCAACCCCACTCACTGATGCCATGTCATCTAATGTAGCCGGTCGCCGCTCAGCCATTTCAATCAATGTTTTATCATTAAACACAATATATGCTGGAACCTTTTGCTGCTCCGCCAAGGCACGCCTTTGAGCTTTAAGTGCAGATAAAAGTGGAGCATTCTCATCGGAAACTAATGACTTAACCTTTGGCTCACGATCTATTGCGCCTGCTATACTATCCATTCGGAGCTGTATTTGCGCCTCACCTTTCAGCAATGGGCGTGCATTCTCAGTAAAACGTAAACCACCATGCCTTTCCGGATCAGGACGAATTAAATCATAACCCATCATCTGTCTAAAAATTGCTTGCCACTGAGCTTTACTATGCTCTTTGCCAACACCAAATGTTGGCAAATCATTGTGACCACGTTGTTGAACTTTATCAGTCAATTTACCTCGTAAAATATCAATCAAATGACCAGCACCAAACCATTCTCCTGTTCGCAGAATGGCCGAAAGAGCCATGCGCACTAATTGAGTGCCATCAAATAATTCAGGTGGTTTATCGCATAAATCACAGTTGTTGCAGCTAACACAAGCCTCACCAAAATACTTAAGCAAGGTAACTCTTCGACAAGTCTGAGCCTCTGCTAATCCAAGTAATGCATTAAGCCGCGAATGATCCGCCAATTTACGATCAACAGGTGCCATTCCCTCATCAATTTGTGAACGACGAAGGCGTATATCATCCGCACCAAAGAGAGTTAATGTTTCCGCAGGAGCACCATCACGCCCACCGCGTCCTATTTCTTGGTAATAAGACTCTATGGATTTTGGCAAATCTGCATGTGCAACCCACCTAACATCCGGCTTATCCACTCCCATGCCAAAAGCAACCGTAGCCACAACAATTAATCCATCTTCGCGTTGGAAACGAGCCTCAACAATTCGACGATCTTCAGCGTCCATACCACCGTGATAATGACAGGCTGAGCATCCAGCCCCACGTAGAGCTTGCGCCAAGGTTTCAGTTTTAGCGCGGGTCCCACAATAGACAATACCAGATTGACCTTGCCTAGCTTCTGCAAAATTTAAAATCTGCTTACGAGGTTGGTCTTTTGCCACAAAAGTTAAATGTAAATTTGGACGGTCAAACCCATGCAAAAAATTCGCATGTGGGACTCCCTCAAATAGCTTATTTATTATCTCTGCTTGAGTTTCTTCATCTGCCGTTGCCGTGAAAGCAGCTATTGGAACACCTAATGCCTTACGTAATTCGCCAATACGCAGATAATCTGGCCTAAAATCATGACCCCATTGTGAAACACAATGTGCCTCATCTACTGCAATCATGCTTACACCAATTCTGCGTAGCATACCTATTGCTGAACCAGCAGCTAATCGTTCAGGTGCAATATAAAGTAATTTTAAATTACCCTGCTCTAGATCTTCCCAAACAGCGTCTATTTCTTCAGGTGTGTTACCCGAAGTGAGTGCACCCGCCTTAACACCGAGCTCTTGTAAAGCACGCACTTGATCCCGCATTAAGGCAATTAACGGTGAAACAACAACAGTCACTCCTTTGCCTAAAAGTGCCGGCAACTGAAAACATAAAGATTTACCTCCTCCTGTGGGCATAATGGCTAAAACATTTTGTCCATCTATTACAGCTTGAATGATTTCTTCTTGCCCAGGACGAAAGGAATCAAACCCAAAGACATCTTTCAATAGCGCGGTATGGGGCATGATAGTTCCGATAATTTAGCTAATTTTGGTAATGGTGCCCGGGGGCGGATTTGAACCACCGACACGAGGATTTTCAGTCCACTGCTCTACCCCTGAGCTACCCGGGCTTGGATAATAATAAAAACTTTAGGTCGCGATGTTCTATGGCAGGTTAGGCAATCTGTCCAGACCTCAATTCATAGTTTTACTACTAATTAATAAATGTTTTATCGTCCTGGTTATCTTTTTCAATTTCCTCGTTTTCTTCAAGTTCATTTATAGGTATTCTGTAACTCCCAGTAAGCCATTTACCCAGGTCTTCTTCTGCACAACGTTTTGAGCAAAATGGTTTATATTTCTCAGAAGTAATTCCGGCACATATAGGACAATTCATTTTACACCTCCTAAAGCTGTATACGCTCTCGTTTTCTCTGTAATTCAAAATGACCCATTTGTGTCCAGCCTACTAACGAAGACTCTATAGGATCATTTTTAAATGCTTTTGCCAGAACTAAATCAATCTTTTTCCGATTATTCTTTGGCATTGGAACAAAATCAATCACAATCTGCCCCCCCAATCCACGTAATCGTAATTCTTTTGGTAACAACTGAGCTGCTTTCATATTAATATTAACCGCAGATGAAACACCACCAATTGAATTAACATCAACAGTCACCATTGCTTTGGTTGCCTCAATATACATGGACGCACCCTCACCAAGCTTAATATACGGCTGACTTAATGCCTCCACCTGCTCATAAATACCTGCATTATCAAAGGCATGCTCACCATTCATAATATTTGATGGCTTGAGCCCAGGCCATTCCCTCCAAGCATAATCACTAGGATCAATACCATCTAATAAAAGTTCAGGCTTACCAACTAAATCTTGCATGACCAAATGCGCAAGTTGCCATGTGTTTTCCACATCAGAAGTAATTTCACCCTCATCAGTATCAACGCATGAAGATCTTAAAATTAAACCGAAATCAGGATTATCACCAATAACTTCCTCAGAAATAATTCTGAGGTTTCCACGCACTTCTTCATCCTTAATTTTTCGTGATATATTCACTCCAGGAGAAAAAGGAGTAACATGAGCAAATTTACTTTTGAAAATAATTTTTTGAGTTAACGAAGATGCCTTGCCGTCTTCTGAAGCAGTGGTTACCTGAACTAAGATTGTACTGCCTGGAGTCAAACCTTTAGATAACTTCAAATATCCCTTTTTTTTACCATCAAGATCGACAAAAACACCATTTAATCCTTTTAATGCTCGCCCAACAACACCTCTATAAATAGCGCCTGGAATAGGCTCATCTTCACTCATTGGGGCTATTACAAAGTCTATTAATTGGCCATCTTCCACAAGCGCACTGGCTACCCGTCCATTCAATTCCGAAATTGCAACAATAGTCCCTTTCATTGCTTCCAACCCAAAGACTTAAGTAAGATCATTGTTTGCGCAATTGGTAAGCCAACTACTCCAGAATATGAACCAGAAATCCAAGGGATAAACTCTGCACCTAATCCCTGGATAGCGTAACCACCTGCTTTTCCTTCCCATTCTTTTGACGCAATATAAAAGTCGATATCAGACGTAGATAAATTCTTGAATTTGACATCAGTAGTAACAGATTTTTTTCTTATATCTTGGAAATTTCTAACAACGATAGCGGTAATCACTTTATGACGTCGACCAGACAGTAATTTTAAAAATTTTATCGCTTCTTCTGAATTATGAGGCTTACCCATAATTCTTCTCCCAATCGCAACAGTTGTATCAGCAGTTAAAATGATTTCATTTTTATTGATACTTATTGCATTTGCTTTTTCCAAAGCAATTCTTTCACAATAATGAAGAGGTAACTCTCGAGCTTTTGGTGTTTCATCAATATTGGCTGGAGTGATTTTATCTGGAACAATGTGAGCTTGTTGTAAAATCTCTAACCTACGAGGACTAGCTGATCCAAGTATTAGTTTCATTTATTATTTAAATCTATAATTAATACGGCCTTTTGTAAGATCATAAGGTGTCATTTCAACTAAGACCTTATCTCCAGCCAATACTCTAATTCGATTTTTTCGCATTTTTCCAGCAGTGTGAGCAATAATCTCGTGGCCATTTTCCAGTTCAACTCTGAAAGTTGCGTTAGGTAAGAGTTCTTTTATTTCCCCTGGAAATTCTAGTAATTCTTCTTTGGCCATATTTACTCCGGATTTTAAAACTTTTCTAATTGCTGACTGTGTCCATGTTGAAAATTTATAAAAAAATCAAGCACATTTCCCCAAAAATTGTAATTTCATCACTTTAGTTGACAATATTTGTTATTTTTAACACTCATTTGTCAGTTTTAGCTGTTCACTCTTCTCAACACCCTTCAAGTCAAACTATTAAAGTAAAAAATCAAAAGATTATTTTTCGTTAAATCGATCAAATATTAGTGTATCAAGTTGATCCCTGATTGCTCTGTAGACAATTAACTTCTCTTCTCTTCGTTCACTATTAAATATTGGATCGATTATCGGCCAATATTCGATCTTAGAGTTTTTAATATTAACTAATTTCATTACTTTAATATGTGACGCACGTGAAAGAGCCACAACTATGTCAAATTCTACCATATGGTCACCAAGCGCTTCCATTTCATCAAAATTACGCACTTGATGGCGACTTAATTCAACATCAATTTCTTTACATACGGTTATAGCAAAACCATCAATTTCTCGTTCAGACTCCACACCAACTGACTGGACATAAATTGAAGTGCCAAAATTTTTCTTCATTAAACCTTCAGCAATAGGTGACCTAATAGCATTATGATCACAACAAAAAAGAACAGATAATGGAAGACCATTCTTACTCATAACTCATCCTTTGAAATGCAGCACACATATTAGTGTAAACAACCTACGCGCAGTTAATTTATCTAAAATAATTTTATTTTCTAAACGCTCCTGTAACAACCTTCCACCTTCATCATGTATTCCTCGGCGGCCCATATCAATTGCTTCAATCTGTGCTGGTGGCAATGTTTTTACTGCATCATAATACGCTTCACAAATTTGAGAATAATCCTTAATTACTGGTCGCAAGGGAGTTAAGGACAACGCAACAAGTGTAGCGGGTTCATTTAAGCTAGTTCTTACATCAAATGCTAAACGTCCCTCTCTTATTCCCAAAATTAATTTATAGGGACCTTTTAGTGGTTTTAATCCAGACCTTACTGGCAAAGAAAATGAGTTTTCTTCTAGTAAATCAAAGACAGCCACCTTTCGCTCTTGCGCGATTTCTGGAGTTGGGATTGCGAGTTCTTGATCCTCAATATCAATATGAATTAAATGTGTCATTCTTCGTGTTTCGGCTTTTGTCCCGAAGGTGATTTATATGGTCGTGTTACATCTTGCAGCTTAACATCTAAACATTCAGCAGAAATTGAAATTAATGCTTCATCAGCAAATGTTATAGTAAAATGGCCACTAACTTCATCATCTAATTCAAATTCTAATGATAACAGAGAGTAAATATTACTTACATCACCACGTAATATTGCCTTACTAGAAACTTTTTTAACATCATTAAATATCAATAAGCTTCTTACCCTCTCCGGCTCACCTGAATGCTCTTCCCATCGAAAACGGTTTAATAGAAAAGTAAGTCTTCGTTTGCTTATTTGCCATGATATATCTTGTCCTAATACAATGGCGTCTTGACATAATGTTGAAATAACCTGCAAATCCTCAGCGTCTAAGGCTTCCAACCTGATGGGGTTGGAATAAGCATCTTCAAATCTTGCATCGTTCGACATTATAAACTGACCCTTTCAATCAAGGCTCCACAATTACTTAATTTTTCCTCAACATTTTCATATCCTCGATCTAAATGGTACACTCTGTTAACAACAGTTTCACCCTCTGCCGCCAATGCGGCTAAAATCATTGATACCGACGCCCGCAAATCAGTTGCCATTACAGGTGCCGCTTTGAGTTTTGGAACACCAATTACTGTCGCCAATCCACCACTAACATCAATTTGGGCTCCCATCCTAATAAGTTCTGGGGCATGCATAAATCTATTTTCAAAAATCGTTTCATGTAAAATCGAAGTTCCATCCGCTGTACAAAGTAAAGCCATCATTTGGGCTTGTAAATCAGTTGGAAATCCTGGAAATATTTCTGTTTTTATATTAATAGCTCTTATTCGATTAGTTGGGCCTTTTACGATAATATTATCGTTAGATTTACTAATCGATACACCAATTTGTAATAATTTATCAATAAAAGATCCTAAAAATTCGATATTACCACCAGATATTTCGACTTCCCCTCCAGCGATAACAGGTGCAAGCATATATGTTCCCATTTCAATCCTGTCGGAGATAATAGGGTGAGTTGCGCCATTTAGTCTATCGACACCCTCAACAGTTATGGTTGAGCTCCCCTTTCCATCAATATTGGCTCCCATTCGTTCTAAACAATCGATCAAA
>Ga0308012_10001027_pt1 | contig 15592 bp, 10 predicted proteins | sample Neamet179_FD_203133 | JGI IMG/M metagenome (GOLD analysis project Ga0308012, IMG submission 203133) | Marine microbial communities from water near the shore, Antarctic Ocean - #179 | ecosystem: Environmental > Aquatic > Marine > Unclassified | place: Southern Ocean | collected 2014-07-25 | reverse complement strand
TACCAGGGTAATTGGATAAGTACCCTGAGATTAAACGCTGAGGATCGCGATATATAGTCGCCAAACAACCAGGAGGTAAGGGGAGTTTTATGGCGACACTGCCTTGTTGCCCTGCAGGGACTTGTTGACCGTTCGCATCTACAATTTGCACATTAAAACCCGCAACCGGAAAACCAGCCGAGCCTGCTTTAGTTGGCATCATGCTATTTTTATCGTTATCTTGCCCGTTATCTTGTCTGTTATCTAAGGGGGTACTTGCAATAGCCCAACCTGTTTCTGTTTGCCACCAGTGATCAATTACGGGTAATTGTGTTTTTTCTTTAAGCCAATGATAAGTAGCAGGGTCTAATCGCTCGCCTGCAAGATATAATCTTTTTAAAGAAGATAGGTCGTAATCTTTTATTAACTCACCGTCAGGGTCTTCTTTGCCAATGGCCCGAAAAGCGGTAGGTGCACTAAATAATGCATTTACTTTATACTCGGCACATACACGCCAAAAAGCTCCCGCGTCAGGTGTTTTAATGGGTTTACCTTCGTACATTATGGTTGTACATCCAGCCATTAATGTACCGTACACAATATAAGAATGACCAACCACCCAACCTACATCTGAAGCAGCCCAAAAGGTATCACCTTGTTTCATGCCATAAATATTTTTCATGCTATAAAGCATGGCAACGGCATGGCCGCCATTATCTCTAACAACACCTTTTGGTTTACCTGTGGTGCCGGAGGTATACAAAATATAAAGTGGGTCGGTACTTTTTACCGGAACAGGCGGTATTTCTACTGCAACGTCCATTTGTGCTTGCCAATCAAGGTCTCTGTTTTCAATGAGCTGCGCAGTTACATCTTTTCGTTGGTAAATAATACAGTGTTGAGGTTTATGGTCTGCAATATCGATGGCTGCATCAATTAAAGGTTTATAGGGAATAACTTTGGCTATTTCAATACCGCAACTCGCACCCACAATAATTTTAGGCTCAGCATCATTAATACGTACGGCAAGTTCGTTCGCAGCAAAACCGCCAAACACAACAGAATGTACCGCGCCTAACCGAGCACAAGCTAACATAGCAATAGCAGCTTGGGGGATCATTGGCATATATATTAAAACGCGATCGCCTTTTGTCACGTCTTGTGATCTGAGCACATCAGCGAATTTTGCCACTAAACTGGTTAATTCATCGTAACTAAATTTTTGTTTAATGCCTGTAACAGGGGAGTCGTATATCAGCGCTGTTTGAGCACCGTGACCTTGCTCAATATGATAATCCAACGCAAGGTAACAAGAGTTGAGTTCGCCATCAGCAAACCAGTCATGCCAAGAATCACTATTTGTCGACAATATGGTTTGGGGCGTTTTATACCAAGCAACAAGTTTTGCTTGCTCTTTCCAGTATGTCTTAGGCGAATTAATTGCTAATTCTTGCTGTTGAATGTGTTTCATCTTATTGACCCTATATGTTTTTCTGATACATATAGAGTAAAACTGTCGACAAAATTTACCTATTAGACCTTAGGCTAATATTTGAACTAATAGTGATTTTAATAAGATTTTTACGCTATTTGATAAAAATTCACATATTGTCAATCGATAGATATTTATTGGTATACATGGGTTTAATATACAGGGTTAGAATAGTTTTAATCTTGGGTGTTATTGTGAGCTAAATTCAGTGAGAATAAAAAACACTGTGCCTGATAATTGTTTTAGTTATTTATGTCGACAATATTATAAAATCATGCTTATTGCTCTGCAGCTTGCACACTAAAATTAGAACTTTGTTATAGGCATTTGATAATGCACAGCCTCAAGATCACCGATAGGATCTTTATGTGTGTAAGCTTTAACAAAACGCATTCCTACTTTTTTCATCACGCCAATAGACGCTAAATTATCTATCACGGCTAGTGCAGAAACATGGGTAACATCAGAATGATTTGTAACGGCATCTCTAATGGTTATGGCAGCTTCTGTTGCGTAACCTTTTCCCCACACCTTTTGAAAAAATCGCCAACCTAACTCTAAATCTTTAAGGTTTGGAGTATCGGTAAAGAATGCCATAGGACGGATCAATACCCAACCTAAATACTCATCAGTAATTTTGTCAGATACTTGCCAAATTCCCCAACCTAATGCGCTATTACGGTACTTCGCCATTCGAGGGATAAAAACATTGTTAATTTTTTCCATGCTTGTAGGCGTGCCGGCATTAAGGTATTTCATCACTTCGGGGTCTTGATCTAATTCCCATAAGGCTTGAGCATCATCACTGTTCATTAATCTAAACTTAAGACGTTTACTATTATCTATTTGCATAAGGAAGCTATAAAAAGAGGATTTGAATAAAAAGTAAATAGAGCATAAGTTAAGTGACCTTAAGTTATGCTCGTTATAAATATGTCAGTGTAAGTGTTTAATTACACCTAATAAGTGAGTCTCTATTTTGATTCCAGCAAGGTTTTTAAGAACCGTGCTGTATGTGAGGTTTTATGTTTAGCTACTTGTTCAGGCGTGCCTGTCACTAGTATTTCACCACCACCTGCACCGCCTTCAGGGCCTAAGTCGATAACCCAATCAGCTGTTTTAACCACATCTAAGTTATGTTCAATAACAACAATGGTATTGCCATGATCACGTAATCGATGAATAACATTGAGTAGTTGTTTAATGTCGTGAAAATGTAAGCCTGTAGTGGGCTCATCTAAAATATATAAGGTTTTACCCGTATCACGTTTAGATAATTCTTTTGATAGCTTAACGCGTTGCGCTTCACCACCTGAAAGAGTTATAGCAGATTGACCTAGTTTGATATAACTCAAACCAACATCCATTAATGTTTCTAACTTACGTTTTATTGCCGGTATTGGTTTGAAAAATTCAAAGGCATCTTCAATAGTCATATCCAACACTTGATGAATATTTTTACCTTTGTATAAAACTTCTAACGTTTCACGGTTATATCGCTTACTTTTACACACATCACAAGGTACATAAACGTCAGGTAAAAAGTGCATTTCTACCTTGATCATGCCATCGCCCTGACAAGCTTCACAACGACCGCCTTTAACGTTAAAGCTAAAGCGACCTGATTTGTAACCACGAGAACGAGATTCTTGCGTGGCGGCAAAAATGTCACGTATTGCGGTAAATATTCCAGTATAGGTAGCAGGGTTAGAACGAGGCGTTCTACCAATTGGGCTTTGATCAATTTCAATAACTTTATCTAAAAGCTCTAAACCAGTAATCGATTTATACGGCGCTGGCTCTTGCGTGGTCGCACCATTTAATTCGGTGTGCGCTAGTTTATATAAGGTATCGTTGATTAGTGTTGATTTACCCGAGCCTGATACGCCTGTAACACAAGTCATTAAACCATTAGGAATGACTAAGTCGACATTCTTTAAGTTATTACCCGTAGCACCTTTAAGTTTAACAACATTCTTTTTATCAAAGGCATGACGTTTTTTAGGTATTTCAATTCTCTCTACGCCAGAAAGGTACTTACCCGTAAGTGAGTCTTTACACGCTAATATATCGTCTACAGTACCTTGCGCGATGATTTCGCCGCCATGCACACCAGCACCTGGGCCAATATCAATAACAAAGTCTGCTGCGCGAATGGCATCTTCATCATGCTCAACCACTATGACAGTATTACCTAAATCACGAAGGTGTAACAAGGTACCAAGTAAACGTTCATTATCGCGTTGATGTAAACCAATAGAAGGTTCATCAAGTACGTACATTACGCCAACTAAGCCTGCGCCAATTTGGCTAGCAAGACGAATTCGCTGTGCTTCACCACCAGATAAGGTGTTTGCACCACGTGATAAATTGAGGTAATTAAGGCCAACGTTAACTAAAAATCCTAAACGCTCATTAACCTCTTTTAATATTTTTTCGGCAACTTGGCCTTTCTGGCCAGTAAGCGTTAAACCTTCAAAGAAGTTTAATGCGTCACTAATAGAAAATTCAGCTACGACAGTTAGTGGTGTATCTTCGATAAATACATTGCGCGCCTCAAGGCGTAATCGACTGCCATTACAGTCTGGACAATGTTGTGAGTTAAGATATTTCCCTAGCTCGTCACGCACCGAGTTTGATTCAGTTTCTTTATAACGACGTTGCATATTATTGATGATGCCTTCAAACGGATGCTTACGCACCACCACATCACCACGGTCGTTCATATATTTAAATTCAATTTCTTGTTCGCCGCTACCATACAGTACTGCTTTTTGAGCTTTTGCCGATAAATCATTAAAAGGTTTATTAACATCAAATTTGTAAAAGTCGGCAAGCGCTTGCAGCATTTGAAAGTAGTAAAAATTACGTTTGTCCCAGCCACGCACTGCACCGTCAGCAAGACTTAATGCTTCATTGGCAATTACGCGAGAGCTATCAAAGTACTGCTCAACACCTAAACCATCACACGTTTGACAAGCACCTGCTGGATTATTAAATGAGAATAAACGAGGCTCCAATTCTTGCATGCTGTAGCCACAATGTGGGCAAGCAAAGTTAGCCGAAAATATTAGCTCTTCTCGGTTTGGTTCGTCCATAAAAGCGACTTTGGCAGTACCACCGGTTAAGGCTAAGGTTGTTTCAAAAGACTCTGAAAGTCGTAATTGAATATCTTGACGGACTTTTAAACGGTCAACAACGACTTCTATAGTGTGTTTTTTCTGTAGCTCTAACGTTGGAGGATCGGATAAGTCACAAACCTCCCCATCAATACGTGCACGAATAAAACCTTGGGCGGCTAGATTATCAAGCAGTTTTACATGTTCGCCTTTACGGTCTTGAACAATAGGCGCAAGTAACATTACTTTAGTGCCTTCTTCAAGCTCTAAAACTTTATCAACCATTTGCGAAACTGTTTGCGCGGCTAGTGCTTGGCCATGCTCAGGACAACGCGGCTCTCCAACTCTAGCGTAAAGTAAACGCAAGTAATCGTATATCTCAGTAATTGTACCTACGGTTGAACGCGGGTTATGAGAGGTTGATTTTTGCTCAATAGAAATAGCAGGAGATAAGCCTTCAATGTGATCAACATCTGGCTTTTCCATTAACGATAAAAATTGACGCGCATACGCGGAAAGAGACTCTACATAACGACGTTGTCCTTCAGCGTAGAGAGTATCAAAGGCAAGAGAAGATTTACCTGAGCCAGAAAGACCAGTAATAACAACAAGTTTATCTCGAGGTATTGTTAAACTTATGTCTTTGAGGTTGTGCGTACGGGCGCCTCTTACTTCAATATTTTTCATGCGTTTATTAACTCAAATAGCGATAAAGTAGAACTGGCTATTATGTCATAGAAATTTGCCATTAAAAATACTGTATAGAAGACAATAAACAAGCATAAGATCTTGTTTTCATTGTTAGCATTTTTTTGTACAACGTTGCGTGTTAAACTATTGCTAATTTTTTCTGCCTTCTCCATCTATTTTAGGTTCTAACAACGTTATGAGTGTTTCAGGTTTAAACCGTATTGAGAAAAAAGCCGCCTTCTCCTTAGCCAGTGTATTTGGCGTACGCATGTTAGGCTTATTCATGATATTGCCCGTTTTCGCCATTTACGGCGAACAACTAACGGGTTATAGCCCTATTTGGTTGGGCTTAGCTATTGGTGCGTATGGGTTAACTCAAGCGTTATTACAAATCCCTATGGGGATTTTATCTGATAAATTTGGCCGAAAACCGGTAATACTCGCAGGTTTAGTCGTATTTCTACTAGGTAGTGTTGTCGCTGCAATGTCTGACACTATTTATGGGGTAGTGCTAGGGCGAGCGATTCAAGGCATGGGCGCTATTGCTAGCGCGATACTTGCTTTGGCTGCAGATTTAAGCCGTGAAGAGCAACGACCCAAAGTGATGGCAACTATTGGAATGTTTATCGGTTTGTCATTTACGTTTGCTATGATTTTAGGTCCAATAGTTGCCGATAGCTTTGGGTTGAGTGGCTTATTTTGGTTTACGGGTTTATTGACCATTTTAGCCATGTTTATGATTCAATTTATGGTGCCAAATTCAGTAAATAAAGCGCCAAAAGGTGATCTTGTTGCTTTACCAGAGCAAATTACGCGTTTAATTCGTCACCCTCAATTATCACGTTTAAATTGGGGCGTTTTCATTTTACATATGGCGCTTACTGCCTGTTTTGTTACCTTACCTAAACAATTTGTTGCGAGTGGTTTATCACTTGAAAGCCATTGGCAAATATACTTACCTACTCTATTAGGCTCTTTCTTTTTGATGGTGCCTTTTATGATTTTTGCCATTAAGAAACAAAAAGAAAAACCGATGTTTAGTGCCGCTATTTCTTTATTAGCAATCGCTTTATTTTCACTGTGGTTATTACCGATTGGTTTCTGGAGCTTGGTATTATCAGTGGTATTATTTTTCACGGCCTTTAATTATTTAGAAGCAACTATGCCGTCTATATTATCTCGTATAGCTCCTGCTGGTGTTAAAGGTAGTGTGATGGGGATTTATTCAAGTAGTCAGTTTTTAGGGGCTTTTGTTGGTGGTATTGTCGGTGGATATATTGCCAGCCAGTACGGAGAAAAAACTATCTTCTTAGCCATGGCTATAATCACTGTTCTTTGGTTGTTTTTAAGCTTAGGTATGAAACCATTGAAAAAATCAAAAAATTTCAGTTTTGCTACCAATATTACTTGTGAAGAACAAGCTGAAGAAATGGCCGAGCATTTAATTACTATGCCCGGTGTTATTGAAGCAACGCTAGTACACACCGAAGCCGTTGCCTATTTAAAAGTTGACGATAAAACGGCTGATCTATTAGCCATTAGAGCTTTACTACAAGGTTAGAAATTAAGGCTAAAAGCTAAAAATTAAAAGCTAAAAATTAAAAATTTAATGCTTAATTTATTTAAGCACTGCAATATAATCTTCTAATTTACTGGCACCGAGCATGACGGTTATATCATCATCTTGTTGTTTACCTAGTAACGCCATCCCCATAGGAGATTGCGGTGTGATCACCGTGATACTCTGTTGAGCTAATTGACAACGAAACCCACCTGCAGCAGGCCCAATAAAAAACCAACTATTTTCTTTTGAATCTGCAGACAACTGTACTAATGCACCTAAAGATATATAACTATCACTGTTGAATTCTTTAGTCTCAAGTGACGTATCTAGTTTCTTGTAAGCATCGATAGCTAGCTGGAATTCAGCTACTCTCCTCGATTGCCCTTCAGCTAAGTAACTCGCTTCTATTGCCAGTGTATCATATTGTGTTTCAGCAACACTTTGATCATCAACCGCAGCTGCATGGGCTTCGTTTGCAGCATCAATAGCTTGTTGAAGTTCTTTTGTAAGTGATGTGGAAATAATATCAATTAACTGTTTTTTGTTGAGCATAAGATTATATTAAATCATGATTTAATATAATCTTACCTCAGTTCTTCAACTTAAAAATATTTTTATAGTGGCTATTTTATTTATTTATACGTGAATATATTTTTAATACCATCGTTACAAATTAATTAACAGGAAAAAACAGCAACTTTGATACAAAATATCTAAGTTTCTTTTATCAATCATTATGCTAGTTATACGCCAACGTTGAGTTAATTTTTCTATTAGATATCACACCTGAAATACATTTAAGCTCGTATGTAAGTCTATTAAGCTTGTCGCTATTTTTTGATTAGCCTGCTCTGTTTGTTTTGCACCTTCGCTAGTGCTTTCGGCAACGTCTTTAATACGTATCAAGTTATTGTTAATTTCGTGAGCAACAATAGATTGCTCCTTAGCTGCTGCTGCTATTTGTGCATTTAAGTCAGAAATTTCATTCACTGCCTCTGATGCTTTATCAAATGTGTTAGCGGTTGCTGTTGCCTTTAGTAAACATTTCTGAGCGCTAGTTGAGCCTTTGTGCATACTGGTAACTGCGTTATTCGCTTCATTTTGCAAACGAGTGACTAACTCTTGAATATCTATGGTAGATTTTTGCGTACGTTGTGCAAGTGATCTTACTTCATCGGCTACCACAGCAAAGCCTCTACCTGTTTCACCAGCACGAGCTGCCTCTATTGCTGCATTCAAAGCTAACAAGTTTGTTTGCTCAGCAATACCTTGAATAGTATCAAGCACACTACCAATTTTATTTGTTTCAGCAACTAACGCTTGAATTACTGATGAAGCCTCTTCTACTTCTCCTGTAAGTTGAGTCATAATCGACTGGGTCTCTAACGCTTCTTTTCTTCCTTCAACAACATTACTCGATACAGTATCAGTTACCTGCGATGCGGTATTTGCATTACGTGCTACTTCTTGAATAGTTGCACTCATTTCATTCACTGCAGTGGCTACCTGTTCAGTTTCACCGCGTTGTATTTCAACATTCCTCAATGTTACCTGCATAACACTAAGGGCTATTTCGGCCGATTCGCCAAGTGAATCGGCTTGATCACTCGTACCAGAGATTAAGAGGCGTAACTTACTCATAAAAGTGTTGAATGCAAGTGCAACATCGCCTGTTTCATCATGGGAGTCAGTATTCAATACAATGGTTAAATCACCATCTCCGCTAGCTATTTCATTAAGACGTGCGCTCAGGTCTATTACAGGTTGGCTAATTGCACGTGCAATAAATATGGGAGCAGAAATACCAAATAGTATAGAAATAATAAATATGATCCAAATCCAAATAATGGCTTGTTGTTCATCATGTTCAGCTTTTAGTGCGCTAGTTAAAGTAAATTTTTCCACGTCATTAAGTAATTGAACGAGTTCGTGTTCTATTTTTTCCCCTTTTGTTTCTAGCACATTACTTATTTTTACTATGGCGTCAAAATCATGATTCGATGCAGCCAATGTTAACGATGATATAAAGCTGCGGATGTCTGTGTATTTATCACTAATACTATTGAGGTTCTTTATTACTTGGATAAACTTTTCTTTTGAATGGTCATCATGTAGTTTATTTAAAGAAGTACGAGTGAACGCGGTTACTGCTTTTAATTCTGAGGTGATTTCGGAAGATAAATGTTTTATATTTTCAGTCAGTTTATTAATTTCATTCTCGTTGTTTACGTTGTTTACGTTGTTTAACTTTGAAAGCGTTGTTTTAAAGAGCAGTCGTTCAATTAATATTGATTGGTGTAATTGGTGTTCAGTGACTTTAGTGATAGCGTTAGTTAATGGTATATCTACTTCGGCAATGTCCATTAATTCAGTACCAATTTTTGCCATTTGAGATAATGAGATAAAACCCATTATTATCATAAGCATTAATTGAGGTATGGCCAGTGAGTATACTTTTTGTGATATTTTTAGGCTATTTAACAATAGAAATCTCCATACTACTAATTTTTTGATTTAAAATGAGTCAGCATATTTAATACAAACCCTGGATTTGTTAATAAATAATTGTTTCTTTCTTTTTGTTGTAAAAAGTCAGAAAAACCCATTATTGTAGATACGTCCATGTCATGTATATTTTTATACCCCATTTTCCAATCAGGAAATCCTCGTTGTTCAATTTCTTTACGCCACAAAATATTTACACGTGAATGTCTCTTATCCTTTTTAATTTTTTGGTAAAGTGGATCAATGTTACTTTCTTCACCTTCAAGTACTTGTATAAAAGTGCCTCTCCCATCGTAAAGTAATAAACCAGTCAGTCCTGTTTTGGTATTATTACTTCGTGCAGCAGATAATAAATCGTTTAAATCTTTTTCAGTAAATCGTTTTGAGGCTTTACTGACGTATATCAATTCAATCATATTATTCCCATTATCAAATGAATGTGATAATTTATTTAGAAGGGTCTAACAAAAGCGACACCCAAGACTAATGCTTCTTCACCGTCTGCAAAATCAACGGCAATAGTTGGTTCAATACTAAAATCTCCTAGGTGATAATCATAATTAGCACTGAGTCGGTATAAATTTTCAGAATATGAATGAGCACCTCCTACTTTTGCAGTTCCGGCACCAATACCCACTCGTATATATTTTAGAGGATGGTAGTAAAGTGCAGCCAATACAACCGTGACCCCGTCTCCATGGTGGGCATCATTTGTTTCTTCATAAACTGCTCCAGCGCCCCAGCTTGAATCAAACTTGTATTCATATTCTAATCCATAGCTAAATACTGTTTCGCTATCTAAGTGCGTAGCACCTAAAAAAAAACCTGGAAAGTGTTTAGCGTCACTTGCTGCAAAGGTTGATGACGCAAAGAGTAATGCTGCGGAAGAAATACATAGTTGTAAGTTTTTATTCATGTGTAGGTTACCAATATTAGGGATTTGGTTTAATGACTTTTAATCTTTCATTAAAAATAATAAGTTTTTGTAAGGTCAAGTATTGTTCATTAGAACTGAATAGCAATGTTTAGATCAAATATAAGATTATTAAGGATATTTATAATAAATTGTACTTATAAAAGCAGGCGTTTCTTCATTAACTTGGGTTGTTTTGGGTTGTTTTGGGTTGTTTTGGGTTTATTTTCTTTTATTTAAAGCGGTAAAAATAATAATTTTTAATTATTTTTTTAAATAACTTACTTAATAATTGAACAGAAAAAATTGATTACAGAATAATGATAAGACTACTAACTAAAACAGATAAATCACCAATTAATGAGTATATCGTAAGGTTAATAACTACTTTAGTATGAGAAAAAATATATTTTTGAGTAAACATATGTATAAAAATAAAAAACAGAGGTAGGTTAAGTGAGGTCGTAATAATTATTTTTTCATACAAATAAAGCTCACACTAATAACAATTTATTACGCCCTTACATTGTCTAAACCATTGACGCGATTTTTTTGCTTAAATTAAGAACAACATTTTACTATAAACATAGTAACTATTTCTAAAGCATAGTTAGGTTATTTAATCATGTTAACGTATAGCTTAAGTCGTAACGTTAATATATTAATGTATACAATTTGATTTTTTCATAACTTGTATTTTTGTCTAAATGTCAGTAGATTAATTAATTGCCATTAACTGGTACGACCAATAAAAGAGTGAATTATGACAACAACTACCTACCCACATTTATTAGCGCCGTTAGATCTTGGTTTTACCCAATTAGCTAATCGTGTACTTATGGGGTCTATGCACACAGGTTTAGAGGAAGAACGCCGTGGTTTTGCTAAACTAGCAGCATTCTATCAAGCCCGGGCAAAAGGCGGTGTAGGCTTAATAGTTACGGGTGGTGTGAGTCCTAATTTACGTGGAAGAATAGCACCCTTTGGTAGTGAATTAAGTCATTTTTGGCAAACAAAAAAGCATAAACAAGTCACAGAAGCGGTTCATCAATATCCCACTAAAATTTGTTTACAGTTATTGCATACAGGCCGATATGCTTATCATCCCTTTGGTGTAGCACCGAGCAAAATAAAATCTCCAATTTCACCTTTTACTCCAAAAGCGATGTCGGTCAGACAAATTAAATCAACCATTAAAGATTATGCTTACGCTGCTAAATTGACTTCTAAAGCGGGTTATGACGGCGTAGAAATAATGGGTTCAGAAGGTTATTTAATTAACCAGTTTGCGTGTGTTAGAACGAATAAACGTAGCGATGAATGGGGTGGTAGCATTGATAATAGAATGCGCCTAGCTATTGAGATCATTAAGGCTGTTCGTGCCAGAGTTGGTGAAAATTTTATTATTATTTTTCGTTTATCTATGTTGGATTTAGTTGAAGGCGGCAATAGCTGGGAAGAAGTCGTCACAATGGCCAAAGCGGTAGAAAAAGCAGGCGCAACATTAATTAATACTGGCATAGGTTGGCATGAAGCACGTGTACCTACCATTGTAACTTCAGTACCTAGAGCTGCCTTTACTTGGGTTACTGAAAGAATGAAACAAGAAGTGTCTATTCCATTAATCACCACGAATAGAATAAACACTCCAGATGTTGCTGAGAAAGTTTTAGCAACAGGGCAGGCTGATATGGTTTCAATGGCTAGACCTTTCCTTGCTGATGCAGACTTTGTTAATAAAGCTGCGAGTAATAAAGCGGATGAAATTAATACCTGTATTGGTTGTAATCAGGCTTGCTTAGATCATGTCTTTGCGCAAAAACGTGCTTCGTGTTTAGTTAACCCTATGGCGTGTTATGAAACCGAGCTTGTGCTTGAAAAAACAACGCAAGTTAAAAAGTTAGCGGTAATTGGCGCAGGGCCCGCCGGTTTAGCTTTTAGTGTTTATGCAGCCCAACGCGGTCATCAGGTTGAGCTATTTGATAAAAGTAGTGAGATAGGCGGTCAGTTTAATGTAGCAAAGCAGATACCTGGTAAAGAGGAGTTTTTTGAAACTTTACGTTACTTTAATAAACAACTCAGCTTGCACAACATTAAAGTACACCTCAATAGCGAGCAAAGCGCTGATAAGTTACTTGAGCAAGGCTTTGATGATGTGATCCTTGCTACGGGTATTAAACCTAGAGATTTAAACATAAAAGGATTAAAGGAAGGTTTCGCCAGTAAAAAAGTACTTACTTATTTACAAGTGTTGCGTGACAAAATTGAAGTGGGAAATAATGTAGCCATTATCGGTGCTGGGGGCATTGGTTTTGATGTGGCCACCTATTTGACAGAAGACTTGTCAGAAAAATCTTTAACGAATGATCTTGATGCATGGCTGAAAAACTGGGGTGTGGATAAAAGTTATCAAAATAGCGGGGCGTTGCTTCCTAAGCAAAGTGTGGCCGAAAAAGAAATAGCTAAAATTGAAACAGCTAAACAAGATATTCAAACGCAAAGTCCATTGAGAAATATTACCCTTATACAACGCAAAACTACTAAGGTGGGTAAAGGTTTAGGTAAAACCTCTGGGTGGGTTCATAGGGCAAATTTAGTTAAACAAGGCGTTGTTATGGTTGCTGGGGCAAGCTACAAGGCTATTACCGAAGAAGGTTTATTGATTGAGGTTGACGGTAAAGAAATACTGCTTGAAGTTGACAATATCATTATCTGCGCAGGACAAGAATCTAATCGAGACTTACAACAAACATTACTCGATGGTGGCGTGAAGGTGCATCTTATTGGTGGTGCTAATGTGGCCTCAGAACTTGATGCTAAACGCGCAATTCGTCAAGCGGCAGAATTAGCCGTTAAAATTTAAAACGATCAAAAAGGTAAGGTTGCCTATGCAGTCTGAACCTACCTCTGATAGGTAACTGGTATAACCATTGATATTAAAGCAGTTAACCGAATAAAAAATCTATATTTATTTGGTTAACTATTGATATACTCTTCCAAATTGATTTTTTTTTAGATAGAGCACAGTGCACGAAATAATTGTCGATGGTAGTGATGTTGAATTTTTCACCACACCTAAAGAATACAAGCAACAGTTGTTATTATTAATTGAAGGCGCCCGTCAGCGTATTTTCATTACAGCTTTGTATCTTCAAGATGATGATGCAGGTAGAGAAATTCTACATGCGTTATATCAAGCTAAAGCCAATTTCCCTGATATGGAAATTAATATTTTTGTCGATTCTAATCGCGGGCAACGTGGTTTAATAGGCGAAAAGGCTAGTTTAGGTAACCGTGCCCTGTATTTGAAATTAGCACAAGAATACCCTCAGAATATCAATATCTACGGTGTTGCGTTTAAGCGCAAAGAAGTTTTTGGTGTTTTACACTTAAAAGGTATGATCTTTGACGAAACCCTTTTCTATACCGGCGCAAGCATTAATGATGTGTACTTACACCAAGGTGAGCGATATCGCTTAGATCGCTATTGTACTGTTAAAAATAAGTCATTAGCAGATAGCTTTTGTCATTACTTGATAGAAACATTTATTGAATCAGGCTTAGCACCTTTGCTTAACCAAGAATTGATACCTGATACCATTCAGCAAAAGAAAAATCGAATAACATTAAAAAGCCTATTAAAAGAATCTCATTATACTGTTGAGCAACTAGTCAATAGTCAATCTGAGGTATTGAGTAATAATGCGCTTATTACACCATTAGTCGGCTTTGGTCGACGTAAAAATAAGCTTAATCAAGCCACCCGTGATTTAGTACAAAAAGCTGATAATAATATAATTATCTACACACCTTATTTTAACCTACCTCATTCACTTGCAAGAGATGTTATTCGGGCATTAAAACGTGGTGTTAAAACAACAGTGGTTGTTGGTGATAAAACAGCAAATGATTTTTTTATCAGTAACGAAGATGACTTTAGCGCTATAGGAATTATCCCTTACGTGTATGAGACGTTGCTTAAGCGGTTTGTAAAACGGTATCAAAACTTAATTGATCAAGGCTTACTAAATATTTATTTGTGGAAAGATAAAGACAATAGTTTCCACCTTAAAGGTTTGCGTGTTGATGATCGTTATCACTTAATCACAGGCAGTAATTTAAATCCGCGTGCATGGGCACTCGATTTAGAAAACGGCTTAGTTATTGATGACGTACATAAACATTTTTTACAAAAGACGAATAGTGAGCTACAAGGGATTTTAGATAATACAACTAAGGTTGTGCATTATTCTGATATTGAATCTGTAGGCGATTACCCAGAAAAACCGCAAAAATTATTAAAAAAAATACGAGCTACCCAAATTGATAGAGTTCTTAAGCGTCTTTTGTAGGAAAAGTTACTTAAGAGAGTCTCTTTAGTGAATATACCCAAGAGGTATAATACCAATTTTATTAAATTTCTTCCCAACTCAGAGCTATGCTCAATGTGCAATAACAAGGCGAATTTGTTTAGGTCTAGTCATTCTAAATCAAATAAATTTAACGACGTTAATGTACATCGAGCAAGCTCCCAAAGGGCGAATACCTAATAAAAAGTAAAGGCTTACATGCTGCGTTATTGATTTTGACAAGGACGCTACATGGATGTAGCTTCTTAGAGAATGCAGGAGCTTATTCTCCTGAATAACCATTTTCTTCAATCAATGCCTTGCCTCTAAGCCTTTTAACTTTCGCTGAGTGGGAAAGAACTTAATCAACTTGGTATAAAGTAGCGCTAAAAAGATTTTTTTGCCTGTACTCTAATTTCGAAGCTATTAATATCAGGGTTATCACTTTGCGGAAAGGCAAAGTCGATATGGATAATAGAATTATTACCGCCTGAATGTGGAGAATGTAAACGAAGACCTAATCCAGTAGAGCCTAGCCAACCATTCTCTATATTCTCTACCGTTGATTCACCAAATGCTCTACCTGCATCAACAAAAACGACTCCTGCTAGATCAAAAAGTTTAAAAAGATTAATGTGCGGGTAATACCTTATTTCAGAAGTCACTTTTACACTATTTTGACCGTGTTGATATTGCAATGGAAAGCCACGTAATCCAGTACTTCCTCCCATAGTTACGGGCTTATCTAAGTACTCGTTTTCACTCGTAACATTAGTATTACTTAAATAAAAACCGAAGCTTTTGTTGAATTGATAAAAGTATTCTCCGCTGAACCTAACTAATAAACGACTATCCCTTTCTTCATAGGTATCATTAGCCAATGATAGGTCAAGCAATAGAAGCGCTTTATCATGTAAATTAAAGCCTTTTTTTACTTGCATCCTCCATAATGTCCATGCAGATTTTTCTTTTGTTCCATTA
>Ga0308012_10001026_pt1 | contig 15597 bp, 10 predicted proteins | sample Neamet179_FD_203133 | JGI IMG/M metagenome (GOLD analysis project Ga0308012, IMG submission 203133) | Marine microbial communities from water near the shore, Antarctic Ocean - #179 | ecosystem: Environmental > Aquatic > Marine > Unclassified | place: Southern Ocean | collected 2014-07-25 | reverse complement strand
ATAAAGTTGATGACCGACGGTATTTTACTGGCAGAAATGCAAAAAGACCGATTACTCAGAAAATACGACACGATTATTATTGATGAAGCACATGAGCGCAGTTTAAATATTGATTTTATTTTAGGGTATTTAAAGCAAATCCTTATCAAACGTCCAGATCTTAAGTTAATCATTACTTCAGCGACCATCGACCCACAACGCTTTGCAAAACACTTTGCCAATAAACAGGGGGAACTTGCGCCAATAATTGAAGTGTCGGGGAGAACATTCCCGGTTGAAATGCGCTACCGACCATTAAATGATCGTATAGATAATGAGGATGACGATCAATCATCGCAAGACGTTGATGTTATCAGTGGCATTTTGTCTGCGGTGGATGAACTCAGTGATTGTGGTGAAGGTGATATTCTTGTTTTTCTTAATGGTGAACGAGAAATACGTGATACAGCCGCTGCGCTTAATAAAGCTAATTTACGTCATACACATATTTTACCACTTTATGCGCGTTTAACGGTTGCAGAGCAAAATCAAATATTTAAACCTCATAGCGGACGAAATATTGTACTCGCAACCAATGTGGCGGAAACAAGTTTGACCGTACCAGGTATCAAGTATGTTATTGACCCAGGTACCGCACGTGTTTCACGTTACAGTTACAGAACTAAAGTACAACGACTACCCATTGAACCCGTTTCACAAGCCAGTGCTAATCAACGGTCTGGTCGTTGTGGTCGTGTTTCAGAAGGTATTTGTATTCGTTTATATTCGGAAGATGACTATAATAATCGCGCTGAATTTACGGATCCTGAAATTTTACGCACAAATTTAGCGACCGTTATATTACAAATGCATGCTTTAGATTTAGGTGATATTGCTAATTTTCCCTTTGTTGAAGCACCCGATAATCGCAATATTACCGATGGTATTCGGTTATTAGAAGAAATAGCTGCGGTTGAGAGTAAAGATCAACCGACCAATGAATCGACAGAAAAACAGTCTAAAACAGCGACACAATTAACACAATCGGGTCGTTTATTAGCAAAGTTCCCCATAGACCCACGTTTGGCTAAAATGGTCATTACCGCCATTGAATTCGGTTGTATTGAACAAATTCTCATCATTGTTAGTGCCCTAAGTATTCAAGATCCACGTGAAAGACCGCATGAAAAACAACAACTGAGTGATGAGAAACATAATCGATTTAAAAATAAATCTTCCGACTTTATAAGTTTACTGAATCTTTGGCAGTATATTAACGATCAGAAAACTGATTTAACACAAAATCAGTTTAGAAAGCTATGCCAACGTGAATACCTCTCCTATGTTCGTTTACGTGAATGGCAAGATATTTTTACTCAATTAAAAATGACACTTAAAGAACAGAAAATAACACTCACCTCTGTTAATTACCGCTTTACGTTACCAAGTACTCAACAAGGTGAAGCAGCGGATAAAACAAAAGAGAGTGAGCAAGACTCAGCCTTAACACCAGTGCATCAAGCGTTATTATCGGGTTTGCTGAGTCATATTGGCCAGCAGGATGAAAACCGTGAGTACAAGGGTGCTCGTGGTATGAAGTTCTTTATTTTTCCGGGTTCAACGTTAACTAAAAAATCACCTAAATGGTTAATGTCTGCGGAGTTAGTCGAAACCAGTCGTTTATTTGCTCGTATGAACGCAAAGATTGATCCTTTGTGGCTTGAACCGCTTGCACAGCACCTAGTTAAGCGAAATTACAGTGAACCGCATTGGGAGAAAAAACAAGGTGCGGTAATGGCCTTTGAGCAAGTAACCCTATATGGCTTAACGATTGTTAGTCAACGTAAAATTAATTTTAATACGATAGAACCCATTACCTGCCGCGAAATTTTTATTCGTGAAGCACTAGTTAATGGTGATTGCGTTATTAAAGAGCGATTTTTAACTAAAAATCAACAATTAGTAGAAAGCATTGAAGCGCTTGAACAAAAAGCACGTCGTAGAGATTTTTTAATTGATGAACAACACTTAGTTGATTTTTACAGTCATAAATTACCCGATACTATCGTTTGTCAACGCAGCTTCCTCTCGTGGTGGAAAAAAGCGAAACAAGAAAATGGCAATTTACTCGATTTTAGTAAAGCCTTTTTATTAAACGAATCGTCAAACGAATTAAGTGCCGCGGAATATCCTGATTTTTGGCAACAAGGCAGTATTACGTTACCGCTTAGTTATCACTTTAGTCCGGGTGAAATTGACGATGGTATTAGCGTAATAGTCCCTATTGCCTTATTAAATCAAGTGCAGGAAGAGGGCTTCGACTGGTTAATTCCTGCGTTAAGAGAAGAGTTAGCGATTGCCTTAATTAAAGCGTTACCCAAAACATTAAGACGTAACTTTGTACCCGCACCTAATTATGCCCAAGCCTGCTTAGCGGCAATGCCTACTGAGCAAGGCGATTTAAAAGCGGCCTTAGCAAAACAGTTATTACGTATGACTGGCGTACGTTTACCTGAAGAGGCTTGGCATGATATTACATTACCTATTCATTTAACGATGAATTTTCAAGTAGTGGATGACAAGGGTAAGCTATTAAAGCAGGGGAGAGGCCTCAACGACCTCAAATCAGAGCTTCAAGGTAAAGTGAAGGCTTCAATTAAGCAAGTCGCGGAAAAAGGTATTGAGAAAGCCGATTTAACCTTATGGGACTTTGGTGATTTACCTAAAGGTTATGAAAAGAAGGTCGCGAATATTACGATTAAAGCTTTTCCTGCATTAGTTGACCATAAAAGCAGTGTCGCTATTGAACTGTTTGAGCAAGAACAACAGGCCGAAGAGGCTATGTTAAAAGGAATTAGCCGACTTATTTTATTAAATATCCCAACACCTTTAAAATACTTACAAGAGAAATTACCTAATAAAGCTAAGCTTGGTTTGTATTTTAACCCTTTTGGATCCATTAATGACCTACTGCAAGATTGTATTCAAGGCGCTTGTTTATCGTTGGTAGAACAATTTTCTCAACGCCATAACGAAGGTCAACTCCCTCGAGGAGAAATACAATTTTCTCAATGTTGTAATTTTGTCAGAGCTGAAATAGCCGATTGTGTGTTAACTGCCGCGATTAAAGTTGAACGCGCCTTAAGCTTACGTCATAACGTGACTAAAAAAATGAAAGGGAGTGTACCGTTAAACATTATCCAATCTCATAGTGATATTAAACAGCAATGTGAGCAATTGATTTTTAAAGGTTTTGTAAGTTTTTCAGGTTTGAGTAGGCTTGATGATATTACGCGCTACCTCCAAGGAATGTTACGCCGTTTAGAGAAGTTACCGATAGATCCTAACCAAGATAGATTAAAGCTTATTGAAGTCAATAAAGTCAATGACGCTTTTCAGATTATTATAGGAAAACAGCGAAAAGATAAGCCTATTGACAATGATTTGTTTAGCACACGGTGGTTAATTGAAGAGCTGAGGATTTCATTGTTTGCACAAAATTTAGGGACTTCATCACCCATATCGGTAAAGCGTATTCTAAATCACTTAAAAGGTTTTTCCTAACGGAGCTTAACGTCATTTAACGCCCAAAATAAAATTTATTTGTTTTTTATTTGAAATAAAGCAGCTAACTCTAAAATTTTTTACTAGGGTTAGTTGACACTTATGTCTTTGCTCAGTATAAATAATAGTATTATGGATAATCCGCTTGGGAGAAAAAATGAAAGGTTATGATGATAAACGCGATTTTTACCGAATGATGTTAAATAGTGAAGTTGCGGTTACGGTTATAGATGACGAAGTTAACACTAGCCTTACCGCTACTTGTCGAGACTTAAGTGCTACAGGAATGGCATTTGAATTAGAGTATCCATTAGCACTTTCCACACTTGTTAGAGTAAAAGTTAACTCCGCGGGTAGTAAGGTTCAGTCACTTGATGTTTGCGGTCGAGTTGTTCGTATTGAAGAAGAAAGTAGTAGTTGCTATATCATTGGCATTGCTATTGAAGAGATTGATTAATACGCTTGTTATCAGATGTTTTTTGATAAAAAATCTGATATTTAATTGTTAAATCGAATATATTTAATGCTGTAAATCGGTTAATGAATAGTTCGGTTAATGAATAGTTCGGTTAATGGATAAATCAATAGTTCAATAAATGAATAGTTCAACAAATAAAAAGCCAGAGTTATCTGGCTTTTTTAATTAATATATACAATAGGGTATTATAAAAAACACGTATTACTCAATTTGACAAACCAAGCCTTTCAAATAATATCCTTCAGGGTAATTAGATGAAATAGGGTGATCAGCCGCTTGTTGTAATCTCTCAACAAAATAAGCATTTCGCTTTGCATCTAATGCGGCATCAGCAACCACTTTTTGGAACAGACTCGCTTCCATCAAACCAGAGCACGAAAAGGTTAACAATAAACCACCCGGGTTTAGTAACTGCATAGCGACCATGTTTATGTCTTTATAACCTCGACAAGCCCCGGTTAACTGCGCTTTTGATTCAACAAATTTAGGTGGATCAAGAATTATCATATCAAAGCCGCGTTTTTCCTCACGGTATCTTCTTAATAATTTAAATACATCTTCTTTTACAAAAGAAACATTTGCATCAGACAAACCGTTTAAAGCCAGGTTACGCTCACCCATATCGAGTGCTGCTTGTGATACATCAACGTTAATGACTTCTTTGGCACCATTTGCCGCACAATGTAATGCAAAAGTGCTGGTATAAGAAAAGCAATTTAATACCGTTTTGTCTTTCGCTAATCTACCGGCAGCAAGTCGAGAGTCTCGTTGATCTAAATAGAAACCTGTTTTATGGCCTGTTGCAATATCAACATGGATTTTGACGCCATGCTCTTCAATAATACACTCTGTTGAATCTTGTGGCTCGGTTAACCAACCCGTAACGGGATCTAAACCTTCTTTCTTACGTACATCGACATCTGAACGTTCATAAATATGGCAACCAGGATACAACTCTGTTAGGCAATTAACGAGGGTATAACGATGAAAATCAGCGCCGGCGCTAAGTAATTGACAGACTATAAAATTATCATATTTATCAATGGTTACGCCAGGTAAGCCATCAGATTCTCCAGCAATTAATCGATAACCCGTTAAATTACCTTGAGCAATGTACCAGTCACGTCTTATTTGAGCATTCTTTAATTTCTGAAAGAAAAAGTCTCGATCTATTTCTTGGTTCTCATCAAAACTCCAGACTCTAATTCTGATTTGAGATTCAGGTGAATAGGCTCCTTTAGCTAACCAGTTACCTTTACTATCTAATACATCAACAGTATCCCCAAGCATTGGGTTACCTTTGATTTTGTTCACTGCTTTCGAAAAAATCCATGGGTGTTTACGTAATAAAGATTTTTCACGACCAACATTTAGAGAAATTCTTGCTGACATAGGTCTATACTTACTTTTAATGATTAAATAGGGTAATAAATAACATTATTTAATCTGTGAAAGAGAAATTTGTGCCGATTTTAGTCAATGACTGGCTTAGGTGCAAACTTTACTGATAATAATACTGATTTAATAAGGGAATAAAGCATGAATGTTAGCTATATTGCGCATATTTCAGGTACGGTACAAGGTGTTTATTTTAGAGCTTCGGCTCAGCAGCAAGCCATTGAATTAGGTTTAAGTGGGTATATCTGTAATTTAGCCGATGGTAATGTTGAAGTACTGATATGTGGTGAGCAAATAAATATTGATACAATGTTAGTTTGGCTAGCACATGGACCAGAAAAAGCTAAAGTTATTGATATTCAATATAAAAAAATTGCTTTGCAAGAGCACAGTTTTTTTTCTATAAGTTAATAATGTCATGGGTCATGGTTTAATTAATGCGGTATAACCAGGGCTTTTATTACTTGAATTCAAGACATATTATATTTACATTATTTCAACGTAATGAATACTCTAATATAATTAATACTCCAACGTAATTTTCTTTAAATACTATCTACTTTTTCGAACAGTTAGCGACTGACATTAAACGTATAATATCACTTTCTTTTCCTATTCGCGTAACAGTGTCTTTAAATGGCTAACCTTAAAATAAATTAAGGCTCCACGTTAGGTAGGTATTTTTTAATATTTGAGGACAATAGACTTACCACACGATTTCTGGTTATATGCCAAAAAGCAGGCAATAGTCATAATAAGGCGCCTCTTAAAATTTATTTTATCTTGTTTTCTATTAAGTAGTTAAGCCAGTTGTTAACAGGAAGTGGTTTAGAAAAATAATAGCCTTGAGCAAGATGACAACCAATATTGACAAGAGTATTTACATGACTTTTTGTTTCTACGCCTTCTGCAATAACTGACAAACCTAAGACCTGTGCAAGCTTTAACACTGCATTAGTTATCTCAAGATCTAGTTTTGATGAGTTGATATCTTGTATAAAACTACGGTCGAGCTTGAGGTAGTCTGCCGAAAGATTTTTGAGAACAGAGAGAGATGAGTACCCTGTTCCAAAGTCATCAATCGCTATTTTATAACCTTGAACTCTGAGACTTTCAATCGTTTTTACACAGGTAGCAAAATCACGCATCATATCTCTTTCTGTAATTTCTAAAATTAGCTGACTTGGCTGGCAATCTGTTTCATCAAGTATGGCTTTAAGCTGCTCAGCAAGATCAGACATATAAAACATCCGTGCTGAAAAGTTCACAGCGAAAACAATACCCTCCAAATCAATACCTTCATGTTGCCACTGGGTAATTAAAGAGGCTACTTTTCTGAATACCCATTTATCAATATCAATAATGAGATCTGTTTTTTCAGCAACTTCAAGGAAGTCAGCGGGAGGTAAAAGTCCAAGTTTTGGATGTTGCCAACGAATTAAAGCTTCAGCACCTAAGACTTTTTGTGATCGAAGATCAACTTTAGGTTGGAAAAAAACGACAAGTTCATCATTTTCAATCGCTTGATGAAGCCCTTCGTTGGTCTCAATTAAATCGGTCACTTCAAGTGTCATTTTGTCAGCATAAACACGATACTGGTCTTTTCCATTTCGTTTAGCATGATACATAGCGGTATCTGCATTACGGATGAGTGTTTCATCATCAGTGCCATGTTGTGGAAACTGACAAACGCCAATACTTGCAGAAACAAATATATTTTTATTTTCAGTATAATAAGGTTTACGAAGTGCTTTATTGATACGTTCAGCTAATAACTCGCCGTATTGTATGTTTTCTGCTTCATTTACAACAATCATGAATTCATCACCGCCCATCCTTGCGACAAACCCTATACCTAAAACTATTTCTTTCAGTATTTTAGATATATTGACTAATAAGTTATCACCCGATGTATGCCCTAAAGAATCATTGACCGTTTTAAACTCATCAATATCTAAATAAAGGAGTATGAATGATAAATTTTTCGCTTTTGCTTCGACAATATATTCATTAAGCTTTTTATTGGCCAGAAGCCTATTTGCCAGCCCCGTTAACGGGTCATGGTGAGCAAGAAAATCGAAGCTTTTCTTTTCATCATTAAGTTCTGAATACGCATCTGATAGGCGGCGAGCCATTTTATTAAAGGCATTTTCAATATGACTCCATTCATCTGTCCGCCCTAAATTGATGGGCTTCTTTAACCCTTTAGACTCTAAACCTTCAAAGCCTTCTTTAAGATCATCAAGCGGTTTTCTAATGTGTCGTTTAACCACTAAACTAACCAAAAAAAGAGACAAAGCAAATGCTAATACACTAATAAAAACAGCATTAAATCGAGATTCTCTTATTTCTTTTTCTAGGTCTTCTGTAAGCTCTACAGCTTGTTCTTGAACTCGTAACTCAGTATGTTCAACCATTGTGAGAAGCTCATTCTGCGCTTTAACCAATGCTTCCATAACTGACCAACGTTGTTCTAAATTCGCACGAATACGCCTTAGTGCCGCGTTATATCGTCGAACAGTTCGTTGCATACGCTTTACCTGTTCTTTTATTTGAGGTGTATCAATAGCAATATTTTCAAGATGTAGCAGAAAAATGTCTAATTCCTTCTCTACTTCGATGATAAGGGTTTTTTCTGTCTCTGGTGTAATACGAGTATGGACACTACCAACCATTTTACCTGTCATCAAAAATGCTTCTCGTAGCATGCTGATTAAATCAAATTCGTTGTGGTAACTTATATAGTCTGAGTCGTGAATATGTTTTAACTTTTTTTCTGCGACATACAATGCTAATTCATCTAACTGCTTGGCTAGTGAACCATCAATTATTTCAATTTTTTTAAGGATCCTGTTAAGTGCAATTGAACTGCCTAAAAAGCGATGGAAATCATCAATAAATATATCCATTTTATTCGAAAAATCTTGATTTGTTGACAATTCACGAAGATTTTGGAGCTCAAGATCAATATAAAACGCTTCTTCTGATAAAGTATTTTCACTAAACAAAAAGGTCTGTTCTAAAAGTTTGACTCGCGATGTTAATTTAAATACCCGCCGACTAATATCTGAGTTTATGGTTAATACTGAAACGTGTTCAGAGGCTTGAGTCTTTAATATTGATTCCACGTAATCCAGAGAACGTATAACCATAAAAATACCTAAACTGACAATCACTAAAGAAAGTAAGTTGGATAAAATGATCCGTTGAATAATCGTGATTTGATTTAACTTCATTCACCTTTCCAAATATTCAAATATACCTTGCGGTAACCATTTTTAGGATCGTAAATGCCGGTGTCTTGATTCATTAATTCATCAACATTATCTGGTGTGACAAGATGTACGGGGGTTGAGTATCCGCTAGGAGGGTGTTTGTTAAATGCTCTATTAAACTCATCTATTATCTGCCAACCTTGCAAGTAAAGAGGTTCAGGTACTGTCGCAAGTTGGAAGTTATTTTGATTAATTCGTTTGTAAGCGGCTTTACTGCCGTCCCCTGCAGAAATATTATGTGGAATGATATTACCCGTCTCAAGTCTAGACTCTAAAGAAGGAATGGCGTAATCAATATAGAGATCATTAATGGTGAGTATATACGTAATTTCATCATTGTATTTTTCCCACAGAGCACTCAGTGTATTGGGCATTTCATCTGCTACTTTGTCTAATGGAAGTGATTTTAATTCCAATACGGAGCATGCGCTACAACGCTTTATTGTGTCGACCATTACACTGGCTTTCATAGAGGCTATTTTGTAATTCGGATCACTGAAGACTATTATTTTAGCTTGCCCGTTAGAGTCCACAATAGCCAATAATGCAGCAACTTCAGCAACTTCTATAGGATCAGTAGTAATGTTAGTATATAAACCCAGTGCCTTATTACTTCCTGCAAGTTCCGATGCGTGCCAGCCAATAACAACAATACCTAAACTTTGAGCTTTTTTTAGTATGTTTTTATGTCGTAGTGCATCAATGCCTCCTAAGAGGATAGCATCGGGTTTAAATCCAATCGCTTCTGTTAACGCCGCTCCTTGACGAACTTCAGAGCCTCTGCCATCGATAAAATTTAACTGCCAACCAATGTTAGATATAGCTTCAGACATACCTTTTGCAACACCGTAAACGCCTCCGTTACGAAGGTCTGATGCAATAAAGATAATTTTTTTATTACGTACTATACGAGGTCCTACTGTTGGACCATCCCAAATGTCATTACTTTTAACCGCTAACTCAACTTTTTTTTGAGCAAAAGATAGGAAGTCATCATCATGATTATCCGCTAAACATAACGACATAAAACCAAAACAAAGTACCGCAATTATATGTATAAAGTATTTAATTATCATTGTTTTATATAAAGTTAATTTTTAGTTTATAATAGTATAAGACAACATTATAAAACATTCTATTATCGGTGGTAGATATGAACAGTTATATTTATAAATTTTTTATTTTTATTATTTTGATGTTAGATCTTACAATGACTCCCAGTCATGTAATAGCAAAAGATCTACATGTTGATGATCCTATGCAAGAAAAAATAGATAGAAAAAGGTTAGATAAATTTCAGGAAATTGTTAGCGATCAAGCCAAACCGTTTGCCGACGTAAAATTCAGCGCTCCAATTCGTATTGCCGTTATTTACCCAAGTACTGATATTTCTGATTTTTGGGTTCGTAATTACACGGCAATGACCAAGCGATTAACTGCACTAGAGATCCCTTTCGAAGTTGATGAATATACCTCTAAGCAAATTGAACATTCATTACAAACACAACATACACAAACCGTATTAAACGCAGAAGAAAAATATGATTTTGTTATTTTTGGCCCTTCAGAGCTTGCGCTTCAAACAGAAAACATTCAAAAACTTGCTGCGTCTAAAGCATTCAAAACTTTTATATGGGCTTTTCATACACCGAATCCAAACTGGAAATATCAACCGGATGCATGGTTTGATTTTTCAAGCGCTATGGGGGCAGAGGCTCTGTGTAATTATGTAGTGAGACGCATGGGTGATAATGTTAATTTTGCAGTAAATAGAGGTATACCAGGGATTACTGATACACAACGGTCCCAAGGCTTTATTGATTGTGTAGAAGAAAAAGCTGACTGGCTAAGTATGTATGAACATTTTGGGCAATACCAGAAACGAGGAGGAGCGGATGGTGCAAAGCTTTTTCTCGATAACTTCCCTGAGGTTAGCATGATTCATAATGCTAATACAGCGATGACAATGGGCGCTGTAGATTTTCTTCGAAAAGCCAATAAATTATCAAATATTTTTGTTACTGGCTGGGGTGGCACAGCTAAAGAGATTGAAAAAATAAAATTAGGTGAATTAAACGCGACACCGATGAGAATGAGTGATGATTTAGGGGTTGCAACAGCTGAATCTATCAAATTTAATATAGCCAAAAGAGCATCGGACGTTCCTCTTATATACCTTGGAAGAATTATTGTTGTTAACAGTGATATGAGTGAAACTGAACTAAATACTTTTACCCATGAAGCATTTAGATATTCAGGTATTAAATAGATCAGATACTAGGGTCTGTTGATCTTTCAGGGTTAAAATTTATTCAATTTAAAACGGATTTAATCGCGGCGCGAGCTTTGACTTATAGTTATTCTATTTAAAAAGCGAGCAACAAGGAGTAAATTCGTTTTAAATGAACCTAAAGGCAGCGCTTGTTTGAAATTTATACGGCGTTATTGCATGTTAGTGTAGCCAGCTACACGTCACATGCTCTGCCTTGTATAAATACCAAACAAGTAGCTGTAAAAATAATCTCGAAAGATCAACAGACCCTAATACTATGCAAAATAAACGTTCACTTAAATTGACTAAGCAAAAGGACGGCCATCGAATTATGTTTAATGCGATGGCCAGTCCCTGTGAAGTGTTAATACAAACCCATAACATGGCCTTAGTTAAGCAAGTAGCAGAGCTTGTTAGTCAAGAAGTTTGGCGAATTGAAGACAAATACAGTCGTTATAACAGCTTAAGTCTCTGTAGCCAAATAAATACCCACAGTGGAGAAAAAACGCCTATCGATGAAGAAACGTATTTATTACTTAATTTTGCAGAGCAATGTTATCAATTAAGTGAAGGACTTTTTGATATGAGCTCAGGTGTACTGAGAAAAGCGTGGTCTTTTAATGACGGTTTTGATGAAAAAAGTGGAGAATGCAAAAGCTTTCCTAGTGTTATTGACGTGAACAAACTACTCAGTTTTGTGGGTTGGAAAAACGTTATTTATGATGAAAAAAGTATCATGCTACCTCAAGGTATGGAACTCGATTTTGGTGGTATAGGTAAAGAATATGCGGTTGATCGGTCACTTTTATTAGCGAAGCAATTAACCAATAAACCGATATTAGTTAATTTAGGTGGGGATTTAGCGGTATCGGGTCCTCGTTTTAATAATCAATCATGGCAAGTAGCCATTGAACACCCCAATTGTGATTATCTCGGCCAAAAACAAGATATGATTATTGCGCTTAATCAAGGCGCTTTAGCCACCAGTGGTGATGCCAAACGATGCTTAATAAAAGAAGGTGTTCGTTACGGTCATGTTTTAAATGCTAAAACAGGTTGGCCAATAACGCATGCACCACGTTCAATTACTACGGTTGCACCACAATGTATTCAAGCCGGAATTTTAGCCACTTTAGCATTATTACAAGGTGAACAGGCAGAACAATTTTTAACTGACCAAGAGATTACTTTTTGGGCGAGAAGGTAGCGATTAACCATGAGAATTTTATTAGTCGAAGATGACCAAGGACTTGCTGAAGCACTGCAACAATCGCTAGAGCGAGAAAGCTTTGTTATAGATCATGTTTCTAGAGGACAGCAAGCGTTAACAGCATTAGCTGCACCTAGTCACGATATAGTGATTCTTGATTTAGGCTTGCCAGACATGGACGGTTTAACGGTATTAAAAAAAATTAGGTCTATAAAAAATAATTTACCCGTTATTATTTTAACTGCCAGAGATAGTATTGACAGTAAAGTTACGGGTTTAGACTATGGCGCAGACGACTATCTCGCTAAACCGTTTGATATGCAAGAGCTACTGGCGAGATTAAGGGTAATAGAGCGACGTTTAGGTACTTCATCTACTTCTACAATAACCATTGCCCCAATTTGTTTAGATACTAAATCTCATCAAGTATTTTTACTGCCAGTATGTGATAGCAATCAGCCGAATGGACCACAAAATAGTGATCAGAGTAATAAACCAAGTAAAATTGAAATCCATTTTTCTAAAAAAGAATTTATGGTATTAAAAGCATTAATGGAAAATGCTGGCCGTATTCAATCACGTGAACAAATAGAATCTAAACTTTATCATTGGGGAGAAGAAGTATTAAGTAATGCAGTGGAAGTGCATATTCATAAATTAAGAAAAAATCTTCCTGAAAAGTTTATACAAAATGTTCGGGGAGTTGGTTATATTATCAATCAGCCTCAAACAATACATTGAACTGATACAATGAAATACTGCATTCAAATAACCACATCGAAATAATTGTATGAGTATTCGTCGCTATTTAGTACTAACGCTCGTATCAATATTAACGTTAATTACCTTTATTGCCGCTATACAAGGCTATAAAGCAAGCATGGTACGCGCTGAAAAATTATTTGAACAACAATTAGTCGACTTTGCCCACATCGTCAAAGGGCTTCATTTAGCTTTTGATAACCAAGTAGCCTCGGCGATAAATCATCCCACAACGACAAAAGTTCAACAACCACTTAAACTAGAAACAAGTTTTGCTTTTCAAGTGTGGCAAGAAAATCACTTAATTATTCAAAGTACTAATTCACCAGCAAAGCCTATCATGAGCCTAGAAAAATCATTCACTCATTTTGGTGAAGTTAATTTTTCAGGGCAACGTTGGCGCGCTATCTATTTGTCAAATGATTCAACTGATCTTAGCCATTCAAATACGGCTGTTGAACCTAGTGATAAGAATCTCATTGTCATAGTGGCCCAACCGTTAGATAAACAATTTCTTCTGGCTCAAGATGTTATTCTGGCTGCTGTTACCCCCATGATTATCGCTATTATTTTATTATCCTTTTTAATTTATGGCATTATAACGCAAGGTTTAAAGCCACTTCATCAGCTAACAACCGCGTTAGCCAATAAACAAAGTCATGATTTTACACCCTTAGCATTAACGGTAAACAACAGCGAATTAACGCGAGTAGTTACCACCTTAAATAAATTGTTTGAACGATTAAATTTAGCTTTTGAACGAGAAAGGCACTTTGCCGCAGATGCTGCTCATGAATTGAAAACGCCATTAAGTGTTTTAAAAATAAATGTACATAATCTTTCACAAAATTTAAATGACTTACAACCCAAAGGCTCAATTAATTTAATTAAACCACTCACCGTTAGCGTTGATCGTATGGGTCATGTTATTGATCAAATACTTCACTTAAACCGGAGTAACCCTGAGCAGATATACCAAAGTCAAAAACGAATCAAATTAAAACCACTACTGCAAACCGTTATTGCCGACCTTTACCAAGCTATCGCCAATAAACAGCAAACAATAACGTTAAAAGCTAATGATATAGCGCTGAAGGGCGATCAAATTTCGTTACAGTTAATGCTCACCAATTTAATCTCTAATGCGAACAAGTACACGCCTAATAATGGTGAAATAATCGTGAGTGTTAAATGTGTTGCAAAAGATGATAAACAGCCATTTATTCATAAAAATATAAATCAGGCTATAAATAAAAAAACGCATCAAATTATTATTGCTATAGAAGATTCGGGTCAAGGAATTGCTGAAGAGGAATATCATCGCGTTTTTGATCGATTTTATCGTATAGGTGGAGATCAACATGACTCAACCGTTGTTGGGTGTGGTTTAGGTTTAACCATAGTCAAACACATTGTTGATATTCATCGCGGTAGTATTGTGTTGTCTCACTCTAGATTGCTAGGGGGTTTGCACGTTGAAGTCGTTTTTGAGCAAAATATGGATTCAACTATAGGGTTAAATACCCGTATTAGTAACAGACTAACAACTGAGAACAGCCTTTTGATAAGTGACAAGGACCGATTAAATAACAAGGATGAATGTGCCTAAATTATTCTTGACATTTTTTAAGCGAATTAAACCAATATTTATGCTTGGTGGAATGTTATTAATAACAAGTCATAGCAGCTTAGCGCAACGACAAGAATTTACTCTTGTGTTGCACAATCACCTTTTTTATCCGGCTGAAATTACAATTCCTTCCAATCAAAAAATTAAGCTTATCATTGATAATCAAGATGACAGCATTGAAGAGTTTGATAGCTTCTCGCTTAATAGAGAAAAAGTACTTTTTCCTAAACAAAAATCTATTATTTATATTGGCCCATTAGCCTCAGGGCACTACGCATTTTTTGGTGAATATCACCCTAGCAGTGCTAGAGGCGTTATTATGGTTAACTCAGCCACGATTAACACGCCAAATATAATTACCATAATACCAGCTAAACGTTCAAACAGAGGTACTAATAATGTTGATTAATACTGTCTTAATCTTCTTACAAAACATATTACCCATTTTTGTTGTCATTAGCCTATTGCTTGCACAACAATATTCAAACGATAAAATAATCAATAACGATGCTCTTTTGTCTGTTGTGTCTTTACTTAAAACGACAGCCATGGGTTGTGTGTGCGTGTATTTATTTAATTATTATATGCCGATAATAAGCCAACTCTTTTCAGGTGCAGGGTTAGATATAATTTTTTCAATATTCTTTAGTTTAATTTATTGTGTGATTGCCTGCTTATTTTTTATTTCATCTTCAATAAATCAACCTAGTCGACACTTAATAGATAATAAATGGTGTGATACAAGGTTTACTCCGCGTCAAATTTCGCAGAAATATAAGCAAAAAAACACCTTGAGCCAAAGTGTTTTATTCTTGATTTTTTGTGTTCACGGTAGCTATTTTAGTTTTTATATTACGAGTGTAAACCTTCAGATAGTTTCTTTTGAAGGGGGATATTCCGGCGTAGTTATGGGGATGATTATAGGTACAGGTATTTGCTTAAGTGTGACAATATTACTGTATTTTGCTTTGAGCACACTCAATAAACAATCATCAGGTAAAATTGCACATTATTTTTTACTTATTTTTG